>Ga0116148_1001194_pt1 | contig 28982 bp, 18 predicted proteins | sample AD_UKC055_MetaG_FD_89786 | JGI IMG/M metagenome (GOLD analysis project Ga0116148, IMG submission 89786) | Active sludge microbial communities of municipal wastewater-treating anaerobic digesters from USA - AD_UKC055_MetaG | ecosystem: Engineered > Bioreactor > Anaerobic > Digestate | place: USA...
AAGACGAAAGAAACAGGATAGGCGCTTTAGATACTTTTCTTATCATTTCGCACCAGTGATAGCCATTGAAATAGGGAAGGGAGATATCTATTAATACCAAATGCGGTTTATAGTCCATGAAATAGTCAAATACATTTTTAAAATCAGTAATAAATCGGGTTTCATAACCCCATGTCTCAATATGGTTCTTCAATGAAGAAGCTATCACCAGATCATCCTCAATAATAAGTATCTTATACATATTTTAGCCCTTTTCCTGTATTTTATAATATTTTATCATAAAATATGCTTAAGACTTCTTGCGATTTTCCTTAATTTCATACATATTTTTATCAGCCATATGAAGTAATGAATCAATTGTTGATTCTTTGTCACAAACCGCAACACCCAAACTTATCGAAATAGTTATATAGTTTTCAAACTTGTAATTTGAAATATTTGTTTCTATGGTTTTTGCTATACTTTTTATACCTGAATAATCTGTATCAGGGCATATGATTAAAAATTCCTCGCCACCCCATCTGCCTACTATATCAATAGTTTTGACAGAAGAGGATATGAGATTGGATATTGAGATAAGTACTTTATCGCCAACTTGATGTCCATATGTATCATTTACATATTTAAAATGGTCTATATCAGCAATAATGATGGAAAAGGATTTTTCGCAATTTTTGCTTTTCTGGTGCAACTCATATAGAGTTTCATCTAATTTGTATCTGTTATAAAGGCCTGTAAGCCTGTCTGTTATAGACATTACATGAAGCTGATTGTTTTTAATCACAAGAGCTTCCTCGGCTTGTTTCTTGCTTTTTTCGTAAAAAACGATAAGTAGTATGAGGATTATGCTTGCACCAAATATATTAATTATTGAAATATAGTCAAAGGTAGCGGGTTTCCACTCTTTATAAGTTAAGATAATGTAGAAAAAAACTAATATTCCCAATGACATTGTAGCAATTCTACCTTTCTTTCTTCCTAACATAAAATATGTGAAAGGCGGATATGCTGCAAACCAAAATAGTCCGAAATGGTCATTTTTGACAAAATAAATAAATGCTGCAATAAGGAAAGTTGCGAGTATTACTAATAATGTTGAAGCAATACGAATATTATTAGTTCTATGGAAGTATATGATTGTAAGTATCGATAATAACATTATTAGAATATGGAACAAAATGAAAAGAGGATAATTAGTCTTAATGATATTCAATATACCGAACACTGCACATATAGCAGATATTGTAATAAGGAAAGTATTCAAAAGATATACTTTTCCATAGTCTGGATCATCCTTTTCGTACTTATTGTTGTTTGTAAGGAATTTATTTAATATTCCATTATTCTTAACCAAAACAACCATCCTAACCTATAAATGATATTTATATAATTATACTCTATCTGTGGAAATATCAAGAGAAAAATAATAAAATTAAAATTCTGACCTCATTAAAGGACAATAAGTTATAGTATACTGTAAATCAAAATCTATCCTTACACATAATTATACATTACATAATATCTACAAAAAGATCAGCAATATATGGATCAAGTGATATGCCTGAAGCATCTTTTATCTCTTTTAAAGCTTCCTCTTTTGACAAATCGAAATCATTCTTTCTATTTACCAAAGCATCATATGCTTCAGCTACAGCAATAATCCGAGCGATTAGGGGTATTTCAGTTTCCTTCAATCCTTTTGGATATCCTGTACCATCCCATTTCTCATGATGACAATATACCCCTTCAGCGATATCTAATGTATCATCAAATAAATTTAAAATTCTATATCCGTGAACAGGGTGAAGATGAAATTGCTCTCTTTCCTCATCAGAATAATAATCTTTTTTTAGTATAGCTTCATTTAAAACTATTTTCCCAATATCATGCATGTAACCTGCTAATTTTATTCTCTTTACCATAGGTTCTGAAAGCTTCATCGCTATCGCAATTTTTTCTGATAAAGCAGATACATTTTCAGAATGAGTGATTTCTCTGGGGCTTCTTTCATGCAAGGTATTTATTAAATCTTTCAACAGGTTAGTATTATTACTTTTCCTGTTCATGACTTTCTCGCGATACATCTTGTTTTCGGCATTGCTTATTGCTTGCTCAATAGTGGTTTTATCATCTGTTATTGTTTCTGCTCCTATAGATATACTGCACATTATAGCTGCGATTTTAGTATTATGTATTTCCTCTTTAATATTATTCAATATGCTTAAAGCTTGATTATAGTCAGTTTTTGAAAGGAGAATAAAAAATTCATCACCTCCTATGCGAGCTATGAATGCATCTTCATTTACATTGTTTTTAATTATTTGCGCAGCTTTTACTATTAGGTTATCACCTGTGTCATGTCCAAATATATCGTTTGTCATTTTCAAATTATTAATATCTGCGTATATTACTGAATATGGAATATTATTAGAAATATCAATTTGTTCAGTTATCACTTCAAATTTTCTTCTGTTCGGAAGGCCAGTGAGTACATCATGATAGCTTAAATATCGTATTTGTTCAATATTCGATTTTTTCTGTGATATATCCAGAAAAGTCACTACAGCCCCGATTACTTTATTGTTTTTGTATTGAGGATAAGAATGAAATTCAACGTATATGCTACTGCCATCAGCTTTTAAAAATTCACCATTATCCTCGTGAAGAATATGACCTTTTTTAATATATTCAACAATTCTGCAACTGCTATGAGGATTTTTACTTGTATCAAATAATAAATCGTGCATCCTTTTTCCTAGTAGCTTATCTTCCGATTCATAACCTAATATCTTAAGACAGCTGATATTACAAAATGTGCATATACCATCCAAATCTACTCCATAAATAGCTTCTGCAGTGGAATTAAGTATAATTTAAGCTGTTCCTTGCTTTCTTTAAGCTGTTCATTAGCAAAAGTAAGCTTGTCAGTTCTCTCATCAACGGTTTTTTCAAGATTACTTACAAGATTCTTTAATCTCTTCGTCATTTGATTAAATGCATATGATAGTTTTCCGATTTCATTATCCTGAAAAACAGGTACTCTTACATCAAGATTGCCATTTGATATATCTGATGCATAATCAACAAGATTTCCTAATGGTTTTATTAGCTTATCTGATAATAAGTGATATAGTACCAAGGATATAGTAAAAGAAAGAACAGTAAATAGCATTAAAATACTCATATTCTCCCTAAAAGAATCAAGATAAAACCTGTGAGGAACTGATGTTGCAATAACCCAATTTATCATATCATGCGAATATTCTTTGAAAGTATAGTAATTACCACGTATGAGCCCTCCTGATGAGAAGGCATTTTCAGAAGTCGTAATATAAGTTAAATATTGTTTATTTATTTTATATTCTTTAATAGAAGCATCAGATAATGGCAATCCGGAATTAACACTAAAAATTACTTTATCTGTATCTTTATCTATTATGTAAATTACATCAGTGTTAGAAACAACAGAGCTAGATATTTTTTCATAAACGCTCATCAAATCTATTTCTATGTATAGAATACCGACAAATAAACCATTACTATCACTAATGGGATAGAAGCTTTTAATAGTCGGCGCTGGTGACCAATAAGAAGCAGATACAGGAAGTATCATAGCTTTATTGGTCGCTCTAGCAAGTATTAACCAATTAAAAAACTCTGTTTTTTGAGAAATAACCATTTCATTTTCTGATATGACTTGTATATCCATATTATTTTGATATAAAGCAGCATAAAGATTATTTTTTGCATCAATATAAGCGAATGCTGAAATGTAATCACTGTGGTTTTTAAGAAAGTTAATAAGAAGAGCATCTCTTGATAACTTATCGTTAATAGAAATTATTCTGCTTGATATCATATCTCCATAAACTTTATTAATATGATTTGTTGTATCAATACTGCTTTGTATAATATTTAAAATATCATTATTAAGGTTTGAACATGCAACATCCGCTTCTTTACGTGCAGCATACATTGAAGTATTAAACAGAGCATAAATAATGACAGTAAAAGCTATTATTACAAGTATAGAATAAATTATAACTACAACACTTTTAATGGATATTGCTTTTTTTCTTTTTATTTCATTTGTCAAATCAGCCCTCTTTAATACATATTAACAAATCTAAGTTGAAAAGTATATACATAAACCGTCAGCAAATCATTCGGTAAGGTAACAAATATACAGGCGGTACTCGACTTTACAGTGCTGTTATACCTTTTAATCATAGCTGATATCCAATTTATTATACCACACAAGTGTTTGAAGAAATATCGAAAATATTTCAAGAATACTTGTTTTTATTAAAAAGTAAGTAAATTATAAACTCATTTTGCTATATATATAATAATTTGTAAGAAATAAAAAAACTCACTATCATATGGATAGTGAGCTTTTTTGCTTTGGGCTCCTACATTCGGTTTAATTACCTATACAAGAGCCATTTCTAAGATTCTGTCTCTGACCTGATCCTCTGTTCATACCGCCATTACCGTCCATCCTATGCGTATTGTTTTGTCTGCTTCTAGTACCAAGGCCAAGTCCTATACCTGTTCCTTGCATTCCTGTTCCGTCGCAGTTTGCCATGTTTGCTTCAAGTTTTGCAAGAAGTGCATCAGCTTCTTCCTGAGTGATTTCTCCACTGACAACTGATTCATTAATCTTGTCTTTTTTCATTTGAAGTATAATAGACTTGAATTCTTCAGATTTTCCTGCTTCCAGAGCGAGCATGCCAAATGTTTTTCCTGTTGACTTTCTGAGCGCATACGCTTCTTCAGTTGTAACACCGTTCAGTGCAGAGTAAGCTTCAGCAGGGGTTTTATATTCAGTTGCTGCGACTCCTGCTATTGCGACTGCTCCTAGTGAGAGTATTACTAGTCCGATTACCATAATTCTTTTTATCTTAGTCATTTTAAAGACCTCCTTTTATATTATGCGGCATCTGTGCCTGCAACTATATGATATCGGATAGATGTGTCAAAAGTATGGCTTTTTATTGCATATTTTATGAAATATACTTGTGTAGTGTCACAGATATTTCACATAGTTATATGTATACAATGATATAATCTTAATATGAGGTGACAAATGACAAAGATATTAATTGCTGATGACAACAAACAGATAACTTCAATACTTGAAGAATATTCAAAAAAAGAGGGATATGATGTTTCTATAGCTTATGATGGAATTCAAGCAATAGAAAAGATAAAAAAGGAAACTTACGATATCATTTTAATGGATGTTATGATGCCTAAAATGGATGGTTTTGAAGTTGTTAGGGAAATCAGGAAGGATTCAGATGTACCTGTTATCATGATAACAGCCAGGGGAGAGGATTTTGAAAAAATTATGGGTTTAGATATTGGAGCAGATGATTATATAGTAAAGCCATTTTCACCTCAGGAAGTTATGGCGAGAATAAGAGCTGTATTAAGAAGACTGTCCAAGGATGCAATATCGCAGAAAAAATCATTACTTAAAATTGATAATCTAATTATCGATATTGATGAATATATAGTGACTATAGATAAAAATAAAGTTATGCTAACTAAAAAAGAATTAGAACTTTTATGGACTTTAGCATCAGCAAGCGGAAAAGTATTCACACGAGATAATCTTTTAAATATGCTATGGGGATATGATTATTATGGTGATACAAGGACAGTTGATACTCATATCAAGAGATTAAGAGCAAAACTAAATGAGTATCCTCATGAAAACTGGGAAGTTAAGACAATATGGGCTATCGGCTACAAATTTGAGGAGACTAAAAATGAAGAATAAGATGGTTGTAAAGCTTATTTCCTATTTCTTTATTACATTACTCGTTTTCTGTCTGGTAATAAGTGTTCTTTTTATTACTCTTTTCAGAAAATATATTGTTGATTTTTATAAAGCTGATATGCTCAAACAAGCTGAAGCTATGTCTGATAGTCTTACAGAATATATGGGGCAGACAGGAGGCTGGAACAGGCAGGGAGGCTTGAAGGGATACATGCGCATACTTGATGAATTGTCAAATGGAAACATTTGGATAGTTGATGAGAATATGGACTTTCTTGTTTCTGGTCGAGGTATGTCGGGACAGATTACATATTCAGATCTTCCCTCCAACGCAGAGATACTTGTACAAAATGCCTTTAAAGGTGAAGCTTCATTTAGTGAAGAATTCTCAGGATTTCTTGATGAACCGACACTGACTGTAGGAGTGCCCATAATGGAGGGTGATATTATTAAAGGCGCATTGTTGCTGCATACATCTATTAGCGGCATGACTGGTAGCGTAAGACAAGGAATATCAATAATGTTCCTTAGTACTGTTTTAGCGCTTATGATATCAGTTATTATTGGAATTATATTATCCTTATCATTTACAAGACCTCTTAAAAAAATGAAAAATACAGCTTTAGCTCTTGCAAGAAAAGATTATTCTGCTAAGACGGGAGTTGTACAAAATGATGAGATAGGACAGCTTGCATATACGATTGATGAACTAAGCATACAGCTTGATGCGGCAAGTAAGGAAAGCGAAAGACTTGCTAAGATGAAACAAGATTTTATGACTAATATATCTCATGAACTCAAGACTCCTGTAACAGTAATAAGAGGTTCTGCAGAAGCATTGGTCGATAAAGTAGTGAATGATCCTGTACAAATCGAACAATACCACAAGCAAATTCTGAATGATAGCATCATGCTTCAAAGATTAGTTGAAGATTTATTAGAATTATCAAGGTTGCAGAATATGGATTTCTCAATGAGTAAGCAGAGAATTCTTATAAACGACATAATATCCGATGCTGTGCATTCATCAAGTCATATAGCAAAACCAAAGAACATTAATATTAACCTTTTCATGGAAGATTTTAATGTGGAAATGGAAGGTGATTATGCACGGTTACGCCAGATGTTCGTGATTGTATTAGATAATGCTGTCAAATTCTCAAATCAAGGAAGTAAGATTGAGGTTATGTGTTCTAAAAACACAATTGTTATAAAGGATTATGGATGCGGAATATCACGAAAGGATATACCTTATATTTTTGAGAGATTTTATAAAATGAACAATGAAGCAAACAGAACCGGTACAGGTCTTGGATTAGCAATCGCAAAACAGATAGCAAATAGGCATAATATAGAAATCTTAGTAAATAGTAATGAAGGTATAGGTACTGAATTTACATTTGTTTTTAATAAATAAAATGCGAAAATGTAAATTTCCGCATTTTATAGTAAAATGTTTGAATTATCCAAGCAGACTTATTCAAAATCAATCAATACTGTAGATATACAGCATGGATTTACTGTTATTGTAATGAGATCTTTATCAATAATCAGTTTAGATCCTAAAACTTCAGTAATTTCATCTACGAGCACATGTTTGGCACCCTTAATTTTTCTATTGAAACATATAGTTGTATTGGATATCTTGTTTTCCGTTTCATATAACCTCACAACAGCCTTGTCCGGATTCAGATCAGACATTTTAATTGCTGATATTACACAGGTACCTGGTTTTGTTACTTTCAAAAAGCTTCCTTCTTTTGGTAAAGTACCTTTTTGTGGTTTTACTGACATAGATATCAGTGGATGCAAGATACATGAAGCATTTTCAATAAGTGATTTATTGCTGTTTAAATCTGTTAGTCCAATAACTATCATAAACTTGTGCATACCAATTTCAGGATATGGATCTGGATCATATGAGCCTCTTATCAATGTCAGGGATAAGCTGTTTTCTTGCGTCCTGTATCCGTATTTACTGTCAGAATAAAGCATGAAGGACTTATCTTTTACATTATTATTCATTGCAAGAACAAACCCAATTGAAGGCCTGTCATCATCTGCTTGCTCTCTTATGCATGTTCCAAAGGGCACTTCATATTTATACTTATCACAGTCATATAAAAATGGCACATGGAAATTTAACTGAGGTATATATTGATCCTGTTGTCCGAATTCCTTCCATTCACATGAAACATCATAAACTAAATCACATGAATTTTTATCAAGATATACAGTTACATTCAGTTCCGAACTCTTGAATTTTGCTGTATATGTAATTGACTGCCGTAAAAGCTCCTCTCCATGCTTGTATCCAGTAATTTTTACATCTTTGGTAATTTCCTCTATATTCATATATCTTCCGACAATCCATGAGGTCATCTTTTTTAATGTATTCTCCTCAATGTACCTAAAAATGCCTGCTGGCTTTTCAGGATTAATATATTCTGTATCTGTGGATTTATCTATATATGATGTGATTGATGCATTTACTGGATTGAAGCATACTTTTACTTTATCATTTTCTAATACATAGTCAGGAAATTGGATTATCCTGTTTTGTGGTTCATAACTATAGGAAATACCTTTATTAGGATCTGATTTCAATATGCAGGTAGCGTATCCTAATGATTGGACTTCTATTTCTACAAGCACAGTATAATAATATTGTCCACCCCAACCTCTACTAATGTTATCATTTAATATCTGAAAATTAAGCTTTCTTCCATTTCCATCTGTGAAGTACATTGTTTTTATGTCATAATCCCAATTCCACACATCAATGCGTACGTTTTCATTTCTAGAAAAATATGATGGATTAAAAACAGTAAATACACGAGTAGGACCTCTGCCTCTGCAAACCTGGCTTATTTTCAGATCTTGAATCCCATAACCAACACCCGCACCTTCTGATACTGTCATAAGTTCATCATCTTTAGCAATAATGTAATCAGATAAATCGATATTTTTTGATATTTCCCTGATTGCTATGCTTCTTTGAACATTTGCTGTTGCGAATACTTTTTGGTATTCCCCCATGGCATATTCTCTAGTATCAGCCTTGCCAGACCCGGTAAGAATATCATGAAACTGATTGAATAACAGTTTCTCCCAAGCAGACTCATATTTTTTTGCTGGATATTCCATAATATTATTTATGGATGATGCAGCTGATAAGGCTTCTGCCTCATTAAGCAAAGCTTCAGAATATTTATTACCTTTCTTAATTTTAGACTGGCTTGAGTAACAGCCTGTAAATATAAAGTTTAACTCTCCCTTAACGACGGGTAAATTCTCTCTTGTTTTTTCCAATGTTTGGAAAAAACTTCTATATGTCCCAAACCGGATATTGGGCCAAATAGGCCATTTATCCATATCCAGTATCCTTTCCAAATCTCTTCTTGAAGGTCCACCGCCATGATCGCCTACGCCATACACATACATCATGGTGTCATGTTTGGTATCATAAGTAAAAGAAGGAACAAGCAAAACTGGAGTAGTCGAAATTTTACCATTATAGTGAGTCGGATCATTGTATATCAATACTTCTGCTCCGGAGGGAGACTGCCATATGTATGCTGCAATCTTATTTAATGCTCTAGCATGGTAATAATATTTTATGCCTGCATTTGCCAGCACTTCAGGATCATTTAGTGAATGGCCGAAAGTGTCAGGTTCATAATCTAAGTCAAATGAACTGTAAGGTATATCCAATAACTTGGAAAGATATTTTTTGGTGTATAGGATATGTTTTGCTTTACTTTCACCTGATGGCATATTCTTGTCTGCTTCAACCCAGGTTGATGCAGTGACTTCCCAACGCCCTTCTTTTATTCTTTTTTTTATCTGCTTGAGCATTTGAGGGTCATGTTCTTCTACAATTCTGTAGACAGATGCCTGAGATTGAGAAAATGTAAATTCAGGGTACTCATCCATAAGATCCAGCATTGTTCTGAATGTGTCAATAGTAATTGATACAGTCTCATCAAATCTCCACATCCAGTTCATATCTATATGTGCATGGGCTACACATATTAAGGTGAAACGCTTCATATATTCTGAAAGAGGGAGAAGGTCTTTCTCGCATTTTATAACGGTTTTTTTAGTTATTGCTCCTTCAGTTTTGTTCACTTCGTAAACAGTAGTTATTGCTTTATCAATAATTTCCTTAAATCCGAAGCTATATAATCTTTCTGATTCGTTCGCATATTCAAGTTGAGAAATTATTCTATCAGCCCAATAGCCTTGTTCTTTTATCTGTATAAGGCTTTTTAATAAATTTTTCGATTTTTCCATGGTAAACCTCCTAAAATGAACAATAATAGACAAAAATCTATTTTAATTGTATAATCACATAAGTAATACAGCAATTATGAAATCAGACAAATTATTAAGAAAAAATGACATTATGTAAATGAAAAAACCAATAATAGCATTACAAGGCCTGGATATGGAAATTACATTAGGATGCTTGAGGATAAAGGTAGTATCTTTAGTAGATGTACCAGCAGAACCTTCCTGGCATGTTACAAATCATTCGCATACTGATTTTGAGTTGCATGTAATACCTAGCGGACAGGGAATAGTTGAAATTGAAGGTAACTGTGTGAATCTGAAACCTAATGATGTCTATATAACGGGTCCTTTTGTGAATCATATGCAAAAATCATTTCCAACCGATCCTATGAGAGAATATTGCCTGGAGTGTGAGATTTCTATTGATGAAAAGAAAGATACTTTATCACTTACAAAAGAAGAGTCAGTTATTCTTCTAGAAAGCCTTTCAAAAACATATGAAAAAGCATACAACAATTCGGAAATAGTATCTCTTTTTGAAGAAGTTTTCGAAGAAGATAAAACAAGGGATACAGGTTTTTATATAAAAATACAACTTCTTATCCTCAATATCTTAATGACTGTATTTAGACAATTCGCATTTGAGTATAAAACGAGATTTGATTATACCTCAAGTAAAAAGACTAATGAAGAGCTAAGGATAACAAAGCTTATTAATTTTATAAAAGCTAATTACAGAAAAGACATTCTTCTTAAGGATGTTGAAAAAACTTTATTTCTCACAACAAGACAAATAAACAGGCTTATGATGAAAAAATTCAATTGTACTTTTCATGAATATCTGTCAAAATACAGGATAGGGAAAGCAAAAAAACTTCTTGAAAAGACAGACATGCCTATTGAGCAAGTAGCATTTGAATCAGGATTCTCATCACATTACTACATGTATCAGGTTTTTAAAAAGGAAAATATTGGGACTCCATTGAATTATAGAAAAAGCAGCACCTCCAAGTAGATGCTGCTGATTTTGATTAATTATTAAAATTAGTAAATCGAAAATTCTAAGGTTTTTTGTAAAACCTCATCGACATAAATTTCCACTACAAAATCTCCGGTAGGGAAATTGCTTCCAGTCCTGTCAATGCTGAAGTTTACCCAAGCATCATAGTTAATATAAAGTGGATCTGAAACCACAGTCTCTTCAGAATCAAGATGATACCAAACTGCTACGATATTCGCTCCTTCGTCAACATTTCTGACAAGGGCTGCAACATAAACAGTTGGAGTCGTACTTGGCACCCTTTTTACATGATCGAGCGGTTCTGATGTTGTAGGATCTACAGCAGTTGCGATATATGCCTGTTTTACATTTAACAAAGAAAATCCCCCATTGAGCCATACAGCAGCAAGCACTCCAATAATCACTATTATAATAATAATCGCTATTATCACGCCTGCTTTACTCTTTTTCGGTTGCATATACATAGGCTGGCCGTAAGGAGCTTGCTGCAGTGGTGGCCTTTGCTGGAACTGATTAGGTTGCTGTAACGGTGGCATTTGTTGGAACTGGTTCGGCTGTTGTGGTGTGGAAAGTACTGAGCCACAATTTATGCAAAATCTAACATTATCATCATTTCTTGCACCGCATTTTGGACAAAACATTTTTACTACCCCCTTTGTCTCTCTATTTAAGTATTACGGTATCATTACCACAATTTAACCGTATTACTCTGTGAGATAATTTTATCACGAATAATAACAAATCAATATAAATATTATATTGATTTGCTGATTTTTCTTAATATTCGTTTATCCAGCTTTTCAGTCTTCAAATTTTTTATACATGGCAGAATAATCCATTATATGCTGGTATGTCTTATTCAAAAGATAGTCAATATCAACAGTGCCAATTCCGAAAATTGAAGTATCCAATCTGTTTCTAATTGGAGCGGTCCAGTACGATGAGATGTGTTCAAAACCTTTCTGCATTCCAATAATCGAGCCGACTGTTGCGCCATTACAATCAGTATCAAATCCGGCTTGGACAGCAAGACATATCGATTTTGAATAGTCATTATTCCCATATAAAAGGGAAGCTACGACTACGCAGGTATTAGATATTGCATGACACCAGTCATGGCCTAAATGTTCATCATAATCAATATGGATATTTTCAAAACACTTTTCTAAAGTCATACCTGTTTCATGCTGTTTTATTATTTTTGTTACTGCTTTATACAATCTGGATGTGTATGGTATCTGATGCAAACCATAATCTATTGCTTGTTTTACATTATCACAACAAGCAGCAGCGGCTATAATTGCTGCTATGAGCATTGAGGAATATATGCCATTTTTTACATGGGAGACTCTTGCATCTTTCCATGCCATATATGCTGCTTTCTTAGGATCTCCTGGATTTATATAACCGTAATAATCTACTCTTATTTGAGCTCCTATCCATTCTCTGAAAGGATTCTTATAAATTGCTGTTTCCGGAGGCAAAAAACCTTTGACAATATTCAAAAATGCTACTCTTTCTGCTGTGCAGTATGCATTTTTGGGTTGTTTTTCCAACCATGATTTAGCTATATCATAGGATGTGAATTCATCCGTATACTTATCTATAATAACTGATGAGAGCACAGTGTAGTTTGTATCATCGTCTGAGGGAGCATAATCAATGGCATCTGCATAACATCTGTTTCTAAGATTGAATTTATATTTAGCATAAATTTCTTCATTCATATCAGATTTCAGTATATATCTATGCATAGGAAAATTACCTGTTTCTTTTAAAAGAGGGATAAGTTCATCGGTACGAATGCCTTCTACTGTTTTCCCAAGCAAACATCCGCATATGCGTCCCATCCATGCTCCTTTAACTTTGCTTTTTATAGCATGTTGTGATAGTTTAATAAAGGAATATTGAAAATCATGTTTAGTTAGAGGATAAATCATATTAATATCGTCAGGTTCATTAAATTGGTAGTCTAGCTGTTTTGGAGCATTCTGAATCATGGTATGAATAGTATCAGCCAATTGTTCTTTGTATGAAGATGTCTCTAATGCATGAACGCTTTCAATGAGATTCTTTAATTTTATTATGTCTTTACCTTCATCTATGCATTGCAGATACTCGACACCAAGTTGTGATGAATATACTTCCCACCAGTGAAGAGCTTGATAACTAGGCTGTATTTCTTTTTTTACCCTAAATTCCTGGTTAGAATCAGATGCTTCAATGCCAAGTATATAGTCTACCGATACATTGAACACCCTGCTTATGGAGATTAACTTATCGCTATCAGGTAAAGAAATATTCTTTTCCCATTTCTGTACAGCTTGTCTGCTTACATTTAATAATTCGGCAAAGCATTCCTGTGTGAGATTGTGTTTTTTTCGTAATTCCAGAATTTTATCACTAAGCATGTAAATACCTCCTTATATAATGATATATCATACAAAAGTAGGTCTCAACATACTTCAGTATATATTTATGCAACTACAGGTAGCGTTTGTAGTTAGATTAACTCAATATTTATTGTACATGAATCTTTAAGACGTATTAAGTAGTATTCATTATTTAAATTTCTAACAGGCCAACTCTCATTATCAATATATATTTTAAAGCTTTTTGTAGCCATAATGACAAGATCAGCAGTAGCAGCGCATTCTGCGTTGAAAGAAATCAAAAATTCAGATTCTTTGTAATTTTTTATACAACCACCTGTAAAACTGCATATCATAAAATCATATGATTCAGAGGTGTTGAAAATTTGCAATAAATGATTATCTTTTGTCATGAATTCATCTGGAATAACACAAGTTTTAAAAAGCTTTATGCCGTCAACAACAATATATGAAAATTCCTCAGTTCCAAAAGATGACACAGCCCAACGGCCTTTTCTGACAGTAAGATTGGAAATATTTACATTACTGCAACCATCTGGCAGTATCCTTATATTACCGAAATCAGTTATTATTCCAGCAGCTGATTCTATTATAGTTCTAAAAATACCTGTTGCACAGTTACAGTTCCATGCTTGTCCATGCTGTTTCCATCCCTCCATATAGTCTGCTGTGTCAAGTTCCAACAATTCCATTACAGCTTTATATCCTTCCCACATTCTTTCAGTTAAGTTTAAGTAATGTAAGATTGCTGAGGTAGTCCTGTACCTGTCTTTTCCAATCATAAAACCTTTTCGTAGCAGCTTCATAGCATATATATCCCAGTGTGGATACCAAGAATGGTGTACGCTTTCATTGTTCCTATTCTTATCATAAAGAGGCATTACCCTTATCCCCATGGGATGAACGTAATTTTGATTTATAAAAGTTGCAATTTGGTTGATTTTTTTATAAAAAAGCGAATATCCGAAGCTGGTGTATGCACCCATGTAAGCATAAAGCGGAAATGTGATATTCTGACTGTTATCGTCGTAAATGCTGTCTATTAATGTTCCATATTCTTCATTAAAAAAGTCTTTTATGTAATTATCTTCAATTTTTGTAAAAATATCAAAAGCAAGTTCTTTTGTAAGTATATCATTTAAGATAGATGCGGTTATTTCCATAATCCTGCATGCTGTATAGAAAGTTCCGGTTTCCATTGCAGTTCTAGAGTTCTCATTTCGTCCTAAAGCCTTTAGATTATCAGGATAAAATCCAGGGCCTTTTATATATCCCTTTGCATCTGTTTTATTTACTAAACCCATCCAAATCTGTTTTAAATCTGCATAAATTTCTTTTAGATAAGCGTAATCTTCAGCATCTATGCAATACTGATATGCAAGAATTATGAACAAAGAATCTTCTGCACAGAAATGCATCGTCTGCATTACATTATATTCCCTGTCATATCTATGAGGTACTGATCCGTCTATCCATCGGTGGGAAAGTATAAAAGATATTATATCCTTTTGCCCTTTGTAGTCATTCCACTTAGACATTTCCATAGCTGTTACTATATTGTCCCATCCCCATACCCAGTAATAACTACTGGATGAAGCACGTGTCATTCCACTTTGGCTTTGTTTGGCTGACTCGACATACATGGGTATGCTCGAAAATAATATCTTTGTACTATTAAATTTTTCCATGCTGATTGCGGGACTGTTTGCAATTATTTCCTCATACCTTTTATCTTGTATTATTTCTAGGTTTTCCTTATCCTTAATCATATTTAAGGCTTTAGATTGAGCTTCATGAGCTGTATCACCAAAACATATACATAGATCAATACTGCTACTTATATTTTTAAAACTCAAAATTATTTTTTTACCTTCTTTATCTCGTTCAGTAGTGAATTTATTAAAAGAATGTATAACCATACAACATTGCGAATCAATAAAGAGTTCGTTACTTCTTAAAATATCTTCATCTGCAATAGGTAAGACATCCAGATTATTTACATCAATCCATTCTTCAGTGTTGAATATTCTTTTATGCTCTTTAACAGGTACCAGATATGCACCTTTTTGTTTTATCCAATCGGAAAGCAGATATCTGTTTATGCCTTTGAATGTGATAGAATTTTTCCGGATAATACCTGAATCCCATGTCATATTCCCATGAACATTCGTGTAAAATGATTTCATGTTGAAAGAGATATCAAAAGATGAGCAAGGTTCAGTTTCGAAATGCAGAAAAAGAACAGAGTCAAACGTAAAACAGGTTGCTTCTGCAAATATACTATTGTCATTCTTTAATAAAAACTTACATTTATATGGCAAGGCTTTGTAATCGGACAGTTCAAGTTCTTTATTTGTTAAGAATCTGAATGCAGGATCTTCTAATCCGCTTTTGATCATTTTTGCATTTCTGGATACTGGCTGGGAACCATGATAATCTACTGCTGATATCCCATATTTACCGAAACAGACAGCAATTTTTGAATCAGTTATCCAATTGCATGGTAAAAGCATACCATTGAAACTATTTTCATACTCGATTGCATATCTTAAAAAAAGTTCGTTCTCACTATTTATTTTTTTATTTTTAAAATTACTCATGTCAGTATTCCTTTACTATATGGGAGAAAGGTTTTTCATTAAAAGATTTAAGGTTTATTTCTATCTTTTTCCCATTTTTAATCCATATCAAAGTATTATTATTATAAAACATCTCAACATTTTGTTTATCTTCAGAATCTGAAGAATAAGCAGAAATAAAAGTAATAGCTTTTGAGCAAGGAAAAAATTTATTTCTTAATATCTGTACTCTTTCCTCCATATTTGTTATCGGTTTATCCCACATCCATGTAAAATCCTTCCAATCCATAGAAAAAGCTTTTTTAAATAAAGGCTCATCGAGCCCTTTATAGCTCCAATCCATTACTTCGCTGTTTATATTATTAAAGGTCCATATATGCATATTCATACCTGTCTGGCCATTAAACCCATAATAATTGTTCTGGTGTTCATACGAATTTGTTGTCAATAGGAAATTTTGCTCAAAAGGCAAGCTGCCTTTAACTTCATCAATAATAAGCAAAGCTTTATGAGCCATTAGATATATAATACTTCTTTTCCATATATGTTTATCAATTTTTATTGGATCTTGAGCATATCTGAAATTCCAGGTCGGATCAGTTATCGGCCATAAAGGCCATTCTTGTATTTCTGATATTTCAGTTTTTGTAACAAACAAAAACATATCTTTATCATGTTTCGCGCATATTAGTGAACCTCTTGCTTGATCTGTCTTCATATCAATACTGATTCTGTTATGCATGAATGATGCATCACATGGAGGAAAATACTGGCTTCCAATATCTATCAGTAAAGGGGTATTATTTTCATACCAGATAATTGTGGATTCATCATGATCATAATGCATGGAAATATCACCGCTTTTAAGACATAGATAACTATTGTTCATTCTCGCTATTGCGCCAAAACCTTCATATTCATATAACAGTTTATATTTTTCTTTTTCATATGGCAGAGTGTTATCTGTTAAAAGGAGCATTTTGAATGTTGAATTCAATTCCCCTCCACTGGAAAAAACCGGAGATCCAGCATATTTCCATGCTCTGATCATTTTTTTAGAGAATGATGTTCCTTGAGTCATTTTTCCTGCCCAGGCGAATATATTGGAAAAAGACTGAGACCAGTAGTTAGCTGCAGTATCACCAAGAGTTGGTATCATGTGAGCTCCATATCTGATGTCATAAGGTGTCTGAATATCGCTCAAAAATTCCAAAGTTTTTCTGAATCTTGCGTTTTTAAAATAGTTTTTATGTCCATTATTTTTCAGTGCAGTAAAAAGGATTATCAAGTAATTCATGGAATATGCTTGATAATTTGGAGCTTCTATCCATGCACCGGAATCTTTTATGCAAAATTTTAATTCTTTTTCTATCTGTTTCTGTACATATTTTATAATCTGTCTTGATAAAGGATAATCTTTAAGAAGGCATGCAAGAATACCTAAAGCAGAGAAGCGGTCGCTATGGAAATTTCTGTTTCCCATCCTGAATCCATTTTTTTTATCCGGCCAGTAATCCTCAGCTTCTATAACACGCATTATAAATACAAATGCTGAATATATGAATTGTTTGTCGTAATTTGAATAATGTCTGGAACCGCATGTAAGGTCGAAATCAATCGCTATTAATCGTATTGGTCTGCTCAATCTGATACAGACGATTTCATGCAAGGAATAACCGAATGTAGTTATAAGCTGTATGCGTGACAAAAGCCATATGGAAATTTTTTGTTTTGTTATTAATGCATATTTTTCATCATCAAGGGCACAGTATACTCCAGCTGGATCAAAACCGGCTTTATCATCTTTGTGTTGTTGAATGGTATTTTTCATCCATGGCCAATTGCTAATACGTTCTTGTGTAGCTTTTATCTGTTTATTATCTGCTAAGACATGAGGAGTATAAGTAATGTTTTGCTGTATTATGTTTAGCCATTCTAGTGTTTTGGAAAAGTTTATTCCTCCGTACACAGCGCATAGACGATCAGAAAGGTATATTCTTTCGATTGGGTTATCAAGCATATTCTCCCAGTTCTGGTAATCAGTTCTTAGATTTATGTAATTGTTTTTTTCATAAGACAAACCGCTGTATAAAGACAAGAGCCAGCTTCTTTTTCCTTTATTTACAGGGGCTTCGATTATAAAGGAATCATCCATATATGTCTTGATATTTTGTGCTTGGGCATTTTCCCATTTCCCTGCATTTATCGGGACTATGCAGATACCAAGTCTGTCGTCATAATATTGTATGAGTGTTGCTGTATCTTTATCCCATGAATAGAAAGGTTGTAAGAATATAGGATTTTTTTGATTACTTGTGTTAAAGGTAATTCTTTTCCATTGATCAGGAACACCTAATTCTTTTGATGGAGTATGCATCCTTGCATATGTTTTTTTAGGAATAAAGGACGATTTTATTATGAAACTGTTGGAAAATCCCACATCGGAAGTTTCTGTGATTACAATTTCATTCATTTCTTTATGCATATCTATAACGGCTTTATACTTGCCTTGCTCAAAAAAATCATACTTTATCGTTATCCTAGCATGTAAAGTTTTGTTTTCAATCCTTACCTTGATATGAGCTTTGTCAAATTCCTTTTTCCAAATGCCATGTGTGGATATATGCTTGCTTGATACCAACATTACCGGAGCAGGAATTTCGTTTCCGTAATATGTGCCGCTTGAAGGTATATGTAAAATAAGACTGCTATTGCTGATGGATTTATAACCATTTGTTTTTTTTATCGAAATACATTTATTTTCTTTATAATCCTGTGGCGTATCTGCTATGTACATTTTTTTTGTTTCAAAAGGATAAAGCGACAGCATGAATCCTATTTTTAACTTATTATTCTTAAAAGATATGAAATCCGCTTCAGTCATAATATCTAGTGAATTATATAAACAAAGATTCTTGATGTCTAGCGAGCCATTATAACTAACATCGATTATTGTATACTGTTTTGGCCATTGTATGCCGAATGGTTCTTTTACACTGATACTTATATGTGTCATAAACCCTCCTGTACATCAATTTCAAAATCCAATGTATCAGCTTCATTATTCTGGTTTTTAAGAGTGATAATAAATTTATTTAATCCGATATCGGATTTATTTGGAATACCTGACAGATATCCGTCATAATCTCTAACCTTGAGCCAAGAAGGTCCTTCAATTGAGAAAAACAGCTTATCTGCTAGTGTGAAATCTGTGAACATTGGATTTTCAGGAGTCCTATTATACCTCATCATGCCTGTTGAATACACATATTCAATATATGACGAATACATACATCCTGAATATGCGTATGTGCATATAGAATCCTTATGTATCCATGGGTGGGGAAGACTGATATAATCCGAGCAGATGCTGCTGTTTCCTTTTTTGTCGACAGCTATTATCCTGTAATGATATTTCAAAGAATTTTTAATGTCTTCATCGCTTAGATTGATATAAGATGTCTTTACGTCCTTAATATGGTTCATTGGATATAGTATCTTTGTCGCCTCAGTATCTTTACGTTTAATGTTTGTTGAATACTCCTTGTCTGAAGGAGTAAATGCGGCTTCACTAGAACCATACACCTTGTAATATAATGCCTGTTTATCTTTTGTCCAGCTAATTAATACATCCCGCTCTTTAATCGTAAGTACCAGTTCTTCAGGTTTTTTAGGAGCTGTATGCTTAAAATCAGATATATGGCTCCATGGGCCCCATACTCCATGCCGGTTTTTTGATCGTATTTTCCAAAAATATTGCACATTGGGTTCCAAAATGGCATTACAGTCAATTTCTATAAATGGGTTTGATATGATTCTATGAAAAATAGGTAAATAAGGTATCTCGCATACTGGTTCATCACTTAATATAAACTCATAAGACTGAGCATCGTCTGAAGACCATTCAAATTTGTTCAGATTTTTTTTCTTAAGTATAGGAGGTTTTGGTTTTTTCATTGTAGAATGAATATAGTCATGATTCACTTTTAGTTTCCCTTTATCCGCTTCTATGCAAAGATTGTTTATTCCGCTATTTAAAGAGCAGAGTGCGACCCTGTTGGCTTGGAAGAATAGGGTTATGGTATATATTCTGAACTCAGCTTTAAATGCCTTAAATTCAAGATAAATGTTGTTTTGGATTGAGTTTAATGCTTTTGAATTAAAATTACCGAAGTATGCGCAGAATTCCTGTCTTGATGCATACTCAGCTTTTTCCTCTGAGTAATCCGAGGTTATTGAAAGTGAACCTTTATACAATCTGCCTTCAATTTGAATACCGGTAATAGGGTATGGACATTGTGAAAAATACCAAGCTTTTGCTAGTGTTTCACAAGAGAAGATATTCTTTTCAAGTTGCATTTTATTTAGTTCAAAAAATCTTTTTATATGATTATTTCTTTCAAGATTAAGTATTTTTCTTCCAGTAACAATATTTGCATGAGGTCGTGCTGTGCCAACAAAAGTGCCATTGAAGGAATAGGAAAATTCCATCCGTTCTTTAGGTCTTAGAAAGTAACCCATTGTATATGGATCTGAATATCTGTCAGACCATCTATCAATCCACCCATCCTTATAACCTATCATACTTGCAAGTTCATACATTGACTCATCAGAAGAACGTCTTAATAGATATGTGTCTTTTGATAACTTGTCGTAAGTTTCAATTGATTTTCGGTCTTTTCTTATTATACTTCCATAAAAAGGAGAGCATCCCCCATAAAGAGCATCAACATAAATATCTGACATATCTAAAAAAAGCCTTAATGCTGCATGACTTCCATTGCTTAGACTGCCTGTTTTTGAAGATATACCTGCAGATTGAGCCATTAATGCTAACAGACCATTAAAACTGCCGCAGGCTCCCGAACCCATTGAGTTTAAGAATCTTATTACTGAAAATTTTCCATCATCTTTAAAATTACTATTAGGCCATGTAATGCCTTTTAACATATATTTTCTTACAAAATCCCATAAAGCCAATACTTTTTTTAAATCGGTATCACAGTTATAAAGAATTGACTCAAGCAAAGAGGGCATATTGGAAAAATTCAGATTATTATTTCTAATTCCATACACATATATATCTTTTTCATCATTGTTTTCTATGGAATACCCGATGTTATTTTGGAATGCAGGTTCTTCGCTTGGCTGCAAGGATGTATTAATATAATCGAGTGTTGATAAGTTATCTATAGTATATTCGAACATTGATTTTTTTGTTCTAACGCTTCTTGAACTATGTAAGACATATCGAAATCCTATACTTGAAAGCATTGCATTTTCTGGATGGATGGCATCAAAAGATTTGGTTTCACCATTTGTGTAACTGATTATTATATTATTGCTATCAGTTGAGATAGATTTTACTGCTAGCTTAACAGGTTTAGGCTTTTCAGTATCTTTTCTCTGAACATCAGGATCTTTTGAGTACAGCAAGTTCTGTTGTTTTTTTGCAACATGCCGGTCTAGATATAACTGTCCGTAGTAATTACCTGTATCATCCAGAATGGCTATTACGGCAGGTTCAATTATGCCATCTGGATAAGTTGCAACATAAATTAATCCTTTTGCGTGAGTAATTGAGTATGGAGCATTTAAAACTGGACCGAAGGGCTTAATAAAGTCCTTTTTAATAAGAAGCAATCTATTATTATACATATCACAAGCAAGGTAGGTGTGATTTTTAAACTCAGTAAGGCTTGGTACAAATGATAATGTATTAGGTGCTCCACAGACTAAAGAATATTCGGTATTGTCAGGAAGTATTACCATTTTTCTGATTTCATCCCAATATGCTATTTCTCCATTGTTTGAGTAGATGCATTGAAGTGTCATAATCATACCCCCTCATACATGAATCTTACCACGAACAGTTTGCTATATCAATTTATCAGTAAATGTTTAGGGAGTAAGTATAGTTTTTGTCACTAAAATAATCTTGTCACCATATATACACGTCTTTTACATAAAGTATGTTTTTATCAACAGTCATGAATATATTATATCAGTAACATCAGAAATAATATAGGGTACAGATTCTTACCTGTTTATGTAATAAATACTAAAATATAACAGGTATATTGCAAATTTTAACTGAATCACATCTATCCTGATTAATGTACATAAGCTATGTGATAATTGATATAAAGAGGTAAAAGTGACAGGTCTGATATTTAAGAACGAATACTCATATAGTGAGAAAATCCAACAGATGCAAAATGATGCTATATATGACATAGGCTTTGATTCAGATACTCAGAATGCTGGTTTGAAGGCTGCGAACAAAATATTATGTACCAATAAAAGAATGACATCTCATAAACTGTTTTTATCAAATAATTGTGTTTTTAATTGTGCATACTGCGGATGCAGATGTCAGAAAGAAAAAGATTATGCATATACTTTTACACCAAAAGAATTGGCGAAGTTAGCAGTAGAACAAGCAAAAATCCATAAACAAGGCATTTTTATATCTTCAGCAATTTACAAGAATGCAGATTATACTCAGGAACTCATATCAAAGACATTAAAAATAATGAGAAATGATTTAGGATATAAAGGATTTATCCATGCAAAGGTAATGCCTGGTGCAGATCCCATTGTGATACATGAAACTGGTCTTTATGCAAATAGACTGAGCGTAAATATTGAAGTTGCTAAAAGTTCAGGTTATGAGAAAATTGCAAAACAAAAGAATAAGAATAATATTATTAACCCTATGACAGAGATTTATGAGCAGATTCAAGAGCATTCAAAGAACAATAACATATTTGCTACCTCTCAGACAACACAGTTAATGGCAGGAAGTACTAATGAAGATGACAGGACTATAATGAGGCTTTCGACTGCATTATATAAAAAGTTCAATTTAAAACGGATATATTATACTGCATTTACATATAAAGAACAGGCAAAAGGGTATGAAGAAGAACAGCTTCCAATAATAAGAGTTCCTCATTGGAGGATGGTAAGACTGTATCAGGCGGATAGGCTGACCCAATTATATGGTTTTTGTTTTAATGATGTGACACCTGAATCTAATCCTTTTTTGAATGAAGATATTGATCCGAAAGCAGCATGGGCTTTAAGAAATATGGATATTTTCCCTATAGAAGTGAATAAAGTAGATTTTAATACTTTAATCAGGGTACCAGGAATAGGGTTAGTGTATGCGAAAAAAATAATAGAAGCAAGGCGGTACTGCAAAATTACTCATAACATGATGAGAAGGATGAAAATCCCAATGGATAAATGTTCATATTTCATAACTTGTAATGGAAAATTTGAAAAAGATAGAAAAGTGAGTGAAGAGAATATTAAAAGCGTGCTTGTTCCCAAGCACACCCAAATTTCAATATATGATTTACTCATGCAAGAATAAATAGCTATTTTACACGATTAAGCTCTTCAAGCTTTCTTATTCTTATGTTTTTAGCATCTTTTTTAACAAAAAATGCTGGTATCATTACAACAAGAGTTATCAATCCTGCCCATAGGAATAGTTCATGCGGATACAGATAACTGTTTATATAAGTAGGGTGAGTGATTAAAAACTCTGCAGTAGGTTTAAGGGCTACAGTATTAATAATTATCGGAGCGATAAGACTTGCCAAAACCATAGGCATCATAATTACCAAAATCATTTTAATACCCTGAAAACATCCAGCTCTGCCTTCAGGAATATAGTCTCTTGCAGTTGCATTGAAAAGACCAGCCATCATTAATGAGCTTGCCATTATGAATGTCCCGCCTATTATAAGCAGTAAGGTGGTAGTAGTACTCTGTCTCTGTGTGTATTTTGTAAAAAAAGCAATTATACCGCCAACAGCGCCTAACAATGCAACAGGATAATAGAATTTATCTTTTCCGTACTTATCCATCAGTTTACCCGCCACTAAAGATATTCCAGCTGATGCAAGGATTACAGTGACAACCGATACAACATAATCAACCTGAAGGGTGTCAATTATTATGCTTATCATATATGGCATCCATATCTGCATTCCGATACTGGAAAACATCATTCCTAGAAAGCATATATAAATCATCTTGTTTTCTTTTACATTCTTCCATTTGAAGCCATACGCAATCTGATTTATATATGTCTTGTCACGTGAAGGTTTTAAATTCGGACTGTCCTGAAAAATAAAAAGGCCTATTATCCCGCTGACTGCAGGTATAGCTCCTAGTATAGCGAAAAACTGAGTCCACTGTCCGCTATTTGCGAAACCTGAAAAACCTACTAGTATTATGACCATTGCTATAAGAGGGAATATAGAACCTATTGTATCTACAAAAGCTCTGTTTGTTATATCAGTTACATCGGTTACCCATGCACTGAAAGCAGCATCATTGGCCATGCTTCCTACAAAGCTCATAATTGAATCCATTGCCACAAATGCGATAACGATTAATGTTATTGTCTTTGCATCATTTGTATAAGCTTCATTCCCGAAAAAGGCAAAAGCCATTGTTATAATTCCCCATAATATATAACCATAACAAACAAAAGGTCTTCTTTTTCCCAAACGATCCATTAAAGCTCCGCTTAATATTGTTGCTGTAGCTGCGAATATCGCGGAAAATATCACTGTCAAAGATGTCGCCCAACTTTCAGCAGTAATAGTCTGTTGGATATATGTTGAGAAATAGGAATTCTCAACTGCCCAGGTAAGTTGTCCGACTAGACCGAATAAAATGAAAGAAAACCATATCTTTCCTCCTAAAGGATTTGACTTGCTAATTACCAGATTGCTTTTTCCCATAAACCCTCCATATTATTTGTTATTTTGTTCAATAATTCTTTTTGCAAGTAAATGTGAAGAACGTATCTGAGTAGATACTCCTCCTCCTGATTCGCTTTGAGCACCAATGAAGAAAAGATTCTTTACTGGTGTCACATGCGGAATTCTTTTTTTATTTATATGAGGAACTAACCCTCCGAAGCTGACCCGGTCAAGATGCGTGAGCTTCCTGTAATCGAGAGCAGTCATAATTAACTTTTCTGTTATATGGTTTGATAATCCTGGTATATACTTTTCAGCTAAAGATATAAGTTTGTCTGCATATTCATCTTTTTTACTTTCCCAATCACCATTTTTCAAAGTATCAGGCGCGACTGTATAAATAGTTAAGGCATGTTTTCCTTCCGGTGCCATATTCTTACCATGAGCGGACGGGACATATATTAAAAATCCTCCATCACCTTCATGATAAATACCATTTCTCATCTGCTCGACTGCATAGTCAATGTCATATGTGAGATAATAGTAGCAAAGGGAGGATTTCTGATACTGCAATGGATTAACATCAAGACCTAAATGAACCATAAATACCGCTTCCATAGGTAGTATATCATCAATAATATTAAGAAAATCCTCATCCAAATGCTCTCTTTTTATAAGTTTATTAAATAATTCCTTCGCTCCACCGCTTGATATTATGATATCCGCTTCCTCTTTCGTCCCATCTTTCAGTTCAATACCTACAGCTCTGCCATAATTGATAAGCACTTTAGTTACTTCCTGGTTTGTATGTATTTTACCTCCATGATTCAATACTGTTTTTGATAATCCCTCGGTTATTTTTTCTGTTCCCCCTATAATGTATGTGAAACATTGGTCTTTCAAAAAAAGTCCTCTTTTTTGAGGTATTCTTTTATCAAATGCCTGTTCAATGTTTAAAGAGGGGATACCGAGAGCTGTGAATTCTGACGGCTTCATGCATAAATCCGCAAGTATCGCAGTAAATACTGTTTTCAGTTTCGGATCCTTGAAAAAAGAGTCCATAAGCTCGGATGCATTTAGTTTTGAGTATTTCTTTATAGATAAGAAATTAATCAAAAGAAGTATCTTAAGAAAAAAGTAATCCCTCTGTTCAAGTGCTTCCTGTATATCATATATTGTGACCATTCTGTCATAGAAGCGGTAGTATTTATTTAATCCTTGTTTCTCATTAGGAAAGATTTCCAAAAGCCTTTTTTTCCGCCATCTAGGTCCTTTATATATATCCGGTTTCCATAACTCAAAATCATTGAAGACAGAACCCCTGTCACATAAAACTGATTCATATTCAACTTGCAAGTACTTTAAAATTTTATTGCATATGCCATTTTCTTCGAAACCGGTAAGCATCAGAGGGCCTTGTTCCCACTCATATCCATTCTTCTTGGCATGGCTCATTATACCACCGACAAAGCTATTCTGTTCATATACTATAACTGAATAGCCTTTAATGGAAAGTTCTGCTGCTATTGTAAGACCTGCTAGTCCCGCCCCTATAACTACAGCTTTCATATGATAACACCTTTCATAGAACATAATATATCTTAAAAGCCTGTTAATCCTTGATATATCTATTCTATAACTTTAACCTGTCTAAATCAATACAGTCGCTTTTATGGTCAGACTGCCATATTTGGCATCACTTCTTATCACCTGAAGTGAATTATGATGTATAATGGTTTTTTAGAAAGTCATATATAAGAAAGGAACCGGATGAATGCCATTTCAAATCATTTTAGGCGATATTACTAAAATTAAAGCTGATGCAATAGTAAATGCTGCAAATACTGACTTGGTAAGAGGAGGGGGAGTATGCGGATCGATTTTTGCTGCAGCAAATGATAAAAGATTAGAGCATGAATGCAGGAATATAGGCTATTGTGAGCCAGGTAATGCAGTTTACACAAAAGCTTATGGATTAAATGCTAAATATATAATCCATGCATGCGGACCTGTATATGACGCAAATAATGCTGATAATAGTGAAAAATTACTTCGTAGCGCATACATTAACAGTTTGGAATTGGCAAAAAAACTTCAAGTAGAGAGTATAGCTTTTCCTCTTATTTCGTCAGGTATATATGGCTACCCTAAGAATGATGCATTAAAAGTCGCTATGGAAGAAATTATAGGCTTTGTGAAATCCACAGAAATGTCAGTTTATCTCGTGCTCTATAATAAAAATGAATATGTTCTGGACTCATCAAGATTAAATCAGATTGATTCATACATATCTATGAATATGCCAGATAATCAAATCAGAAATTCCAGTGATAAGGTGTATGTCAATAAATCTTATGTAACTAATGAAAAATCTGTTATTCCGCCTCGTAGAAAATATAGCCCTAGAGAATATTATGATTATAAATATAAACTATATATTCCGCCTAATAAAGAAAATAAACATACAGGTGTAATAAAACCACAAATATCCGCTTTTGTTATGAATGAGCTTGAAGAAACATTTTCTGAGATGCTGATCAGATTAATAAATGAAAAGAACAAATCACATGCTGAGATATATAAAAAAGCCAACATTGACAGGCGTTTATTTTCTAAAATTAAAAATGATAGAGAATATACACCAAAAAAGCAGACAGCGATAGCTTTTGCTATAGCGCTTGAGCTTTCACTTGATGAAGCTAAAAAGCTTTTGCACAAAGCTGGTTATGCATTAAGTATGAGTAACAAATTCGATATCATAATAATGTATTTTCTAAAAATGGAGATGTACGATATATTTGAAATCAATGAAATCCTATTTGAATATGATCAGCCTTTATTAGGTGTTTAAAAATTTTTAATTGTCGCTTTTGGAGCGACCAATCTTGTATTTTTTTCATCTATACTCTGTTTATAAATAAAAAACGGAGGATTTATGATGAAAAAAGATTTAACAGAGCTAGTATTTATTTTAGACAGAAGCGGTTCAATGGCAGGATTGGAAAGTGATACGATTGGCGGTTTTAATAGCTTACTTACAAAACAGAAGCTTGTTGAAGGCGAAGCATTCGTCACGACAGTATTGTTTGATGATAAATATGAACTTTTGCATGACAGAATTAGTATTAAAGGCATTAATACTATTAGTGATAAGGAATATTTCGTAAGAGGCAGCACTGCGCTTTTAGATGCTATAGGCAGAACAATATCAAAAATTTCTAATGCACTTACTCACACTGCTGAAGAGCAAAGAGCGGAAAAAGTAATTGTAGTAATAATCACTGATGGATATGAAAATGCCAGTAGGGAATTTTCTTATCCTATGATTAAAGAACTTATTGAATCAAAGAAAAGTCAAGGCTGGGAATTTATGTTCTTAGGAGCTAATATTGATGCTGCCGAAGAAGGAATGAAAATAGGCATATCCCGTGACAGGTCAGCTAAATATAGGGCTGATGCACATGGAGTTAGAACGAATTACCGTACAATGGACTACATAATTAGAGATTTTCGAGTTAAAGGCTCAATTGATGGTGATTTACAGAAAAAGATGAATGAAGTTATAGAAGATAAGAAAACAACATAAAAAATTCTTCATAAGCATCATCATTTTCTATATAATTAACATATGATTTGATGAGGTGCATTTGAAGAAGGTATTGTTCACAATATTAGGATTTTTATCGTTTGTGTTAGCTGCTATAGGATGTATAGTTCCTATACTTCCAACAGTTCCTTTTTTATTAATATCCTCATTCTGCTTTGTTAAGACATCAGATAAGATAAATAAGTGGTTTCAAAACTCCAAGTTATATAAGAAACATGTCATACCTTTTAAAGAAAAAAAAGGTATGACATTGAAAGCTAAGTTAATGATATTGTTACCGGTATATGCTGTTTTGGTTGTTCTTTTCATATGGAAGGAGATTCTAGCCATGAGAATAGTTATAGCTCTAGTCCTTATAGCCAAAACAATAGTGTTTATAAAGATTAAGACAATAAAAAAAGAGATTCCCAAAACAGAAAAAACTGCATACAGTGAGTGGTAGCCGATTTATAGCAATTTATCAAGGCATGCATACCCAGAAAATCCTGTAATAGTCATTTTTTCTTTAAGATAAAATTGTAAAGCATTAATATTTGTTGCTATGCAATAAAGGTATGGTTCTTTCTGCTTGA
>Ga0116148_1001198_pt1 | contig 28961 bp, 37 predicted proteins | sample AD_UKC055_MetaG_FD_89786 | JGI IMG/M metagenome (GOLD analysis project Ga0116148, IMG submission 89786) | Active sludge microbial communities of municipal wastewater-treating anaerobic digesters from USA - AD_UKC055_MetaG | ecosystem: Engineered > Bioreactor > Anaerobic > Digestate | place: USA...
AAACATGTATGAAGCCGTTGAAATGCACGTTCAGGGTATGATCGAAGACAATATCCCTGTTCCGACTTCTTCTTCCATTGCAGAATACGTGGTCATTCAGGCATCTTGAATCAACCTTGCCACCTCTGAGATTTTTGCTCTGTCGTCCTACCCGTCATTTTGACAAATAGGTAACCCAACCATCCATGCATCTCCTGTGCGAACAAACAGGGCATTCATTCCTTGACCCGGCTTCCGAAAAACGGATCGTTTTGGCTCATTGTTTTCCAATGATGATAGGACGCCTACCGTAAGCCGGTTGGGAATTGTTTTATTCAAAGAAAACAAAGCCGGCATGAAACTCGTCTCAGTGTCCGGATATTTATACACCTCAGTTTGATTTTGCGTTGGGTCTGACATGGCAGTACATAATCCATAAGCAACGTTAGACGAAACTCATTTTACTAGAAAGTCCACAGTAAGGGAGTTATTCATTTTCTAATTCTTGTAATAATTCTTTTGCCTCTTTAACCCCATTTTTTTGTGCTTTTTTAGCCCAGAATTTAGCCCTAAATTTACATTCAGGTGTAGAAATTTTATATAAGAAAAATGCCAAATGATATTGAGCATATACATGTCCATTTTCAACAGCAATTGTTAACCAATACATCATTTGTTCAACATCATATAAATATAATTCATAATAATTAAATAACTTAAATGCAGCCTCACTTGAACCTAGCAATGCCTCTTTTTTAATTTTAGGCAAATCCTCTTTACTAATATTAAAACTTTCATTTATCGCAATAGCTTTTTTATCTTCCAATTTCGACTCAGATGCTAAAATGTTTGATAAACTACTAAAAAATAGGATTAGCAAAAAAATCATATTTGCGTATTTTATTTTCATTTATTATTTTCCTCTTTAATATTTTCTGATTTCGCTGTAAAAACAACAAGTTTACCTTCATTTTCAAAATCTGGTTTGCTAGAATTTTGTTTATCTCTAGGTGCAACATATGGTTCACCAACCTGATCTCATTTCTTCATCATAGGGCTCTACATCCATAAATTCAAGGTCTTCTATTTTTTCTTTCTTTATTAACATAGAGAATTCCCACAGATTAAGTTGATACGAGTTCTGTTACAACTTTGCTATTTCTCTATTTTCCCTTCCCCTATGGGCTGTGAAACTACTAAGAAATTAGGATCAGCGCCCACGCTTGAACGAATAGCTTTCTCTACTTCTCTTTTCTTTTTTTCCGTTACTTTCGTTCCTATGACATACAAGCTGTTTAGACTTTTAATTTTCTTTAAATAATCCATTCCCTTGTCTGTCAGATTTGTCCGACTCAAATCAAGCTTTTTTAAATTCGGATGGTTCTGTGCCGCAAGCATTTCAATTCCCTTGTCGGCAATTCCACTACCTGTTACAACCAATGAAACAAGATTAGGAAGGTCGGCTAAGTACTCAATATCATCGTCTAAAATATAATTGCTTTCAATGCAGACTTCATTTAATTTTTTAAGACCGCTAATCTCTTTAAGCGTTTTCCCTGTAATCTTTATATCTTTAACATCATCTCCCGTTACAGCAAATCTTTCAAGATCAACAAGCTTTCTAAGCATCGGCGCGCAGTCATCATCAAAATTCTTTGCATCACTAAAAACTAACTCTTTTAATCTTGTAAACTCTCCAATCTTCTTATAACTCTTAGCTGTCATCAGATTTGAGCTTATCTGAAGAAAAGTAATTCTATCTTTGAATAACATTAGCTTCTCAAATGCTACGTCATCAGCAACAATTTTCTTCTTATTTGAGGTTTTATCACTTATCAAGATATCAATTGATCCTGTTTTATTTTTACTAACATAACCAGCATAAGACTGTACCTCATTAAATATTTTTTGCTCTTCCTCGGATAGAGCACCCAAGTCTTTGGCCCCTGTTCCGCAGAATACAAAGAATAGTATTGCAGACAAAAATATAATTTTCATATATTCCTCCCATCATCTCCGCTTTAATAATATCAAATCATCAATACGTTCGGAACGAACTTCTAATCGCCCTCTCATTTGCCGCTTTCCGATATTCCTGACACCACCATTATCAAAGCTGTATTCGTTATCAGCCCTGCCTCCTGTTACGCTTGTCACAAAGTGATGAATAGCGTTAATCATCAATACAATTCCCTCTGTTGATTGCAATCCAATATATTTATCACTAGGACTTGGAGTCTCTTCTGAAAATGTTCTTTTATAATCAATTCCATAATCATTTGCTACTTTCTCAAAACATATACCCTCACCAGGTATTTCTTTAATATATTATTTATCTACAACATACCTCACAAACTTTTTATACCCTTCCATTGTAGGTTCTATATTCCCAAGTTTTGCAATTCCAAGAAAAAGACTGTTTGTAGCACAATAAGTTGAGGATGAAGCCCGATTCGGTCCTAAACCTTCATCCAAAACTTTCTGACCAGACCCGCCCGGTCTCTGATCGAGATTTCTAGCCAAATCTCCAATCACCTGATTGCTCGGTTGTTCTCCTTTTATTATATAATTTCATTACGCGTTTGTTCGCTTCGCTCAGCATACGCATAATTTTATCTGCTTCATATGCTTAGTTCTAATCAATATACCCTGCTTTCGACATTCACCCATTGCCCCGGCTTCCGATAAACTAATCGTTTTGCTTCATTGCTTTCCAATGACGACATATGGCCGCTTATCCGTAAGCCGGTTGGATTTTTCAGACCTAATCAACTCAAGGAGGGGTCATTTCATCATCATTTCTTTCTGGCAACCTATGATAAACATTTTCTTTACCGGTTTTTATCCATATATCAGCACCATTCTTTACACGACGACTAAAACTTTCTTCTAACTCTTTGTTAAACCGACTTTCAAGCCACACATTGTCTTTTGTAATAAAATGCATAATCAATTCACCACCAGAAACAAATTTTTCCTCACCTCTAAATGTAATAACTAAAATAAAATCTGGATATTCACCTTTCATGCTAGATACATTAAAAAAAATTAAGAGCATCTCTTCCAACGCATGCAAAATTATTTTTACTACTATAAACATAAAGATACCCTTCTGCTCCTTTTACTTTCCATTCTCCCCAAATACAATCTGATTGTTTTGTTTTTGATTTAGCATTACCGCACGTCACAAATACTAACAAACCTAAACAAACAGAGATTAATATTCGCTTCATTACTTCTTCTCCTTTTTCGGTCTTGTTATCATATCCTATACCCAAGCTTCATCTGATCTTTTCCCATCTGGATCAACAAACTTCACAGGATTGTTTCCCGCATAATGATACCCGTTCAAATTCACTTGCTTGAATATGCCTCCCATTCCTTGAAGCTTCCTTTACCTTTCTCTTACTTTGTCATTTATTAGAGTCACAGGGAAACAATAACATTTCCAAGATATAGACCACAACTAAGACGCACATCAATATATCTTGTTTGCATAAAACCAATGACATAAACTTTTGCTTTTCATATCCGGCGCAGAGTTGTTAAAATCTTCTATGTAAGCATAACCATCCTGATCTATAAATGTAATCTGAAAATCATAATGGCTATTACCTTCTATAAAAACTCTTGTGAAATAATATTTTCCGTAAACCGGATGATTCGGTTCATATTCAGATGATTTATTTATTGATTGAACAAATCCGAAGATTACTTTTATATCAGTAATTTCTTTAATGAATTCTGATTCATCCGGGTTTGACCCATAATAGATTCTGATTTTTTTAATTTTACAGTCATTAAAATATTTGTTTATGCCGTATCTCAAACTATTATCAGGAAAATATTTCTCCCATAATCCAAAACCTGCCAATAAAAAAAGAACACCAAAACTTATAACAAAACCAACTACCTGCATTCTCCGGACATATTCATTCTGAAACATTTTTTTCATTCACCCTTAAGCACTCACAGAATCATCTCGAGAGAACATCATCTATAAAATCATGTTTCTTAATTGTGATATCAGCCTGATCAAAAATATTGAAATCTATATCGAAACGCATAAGGATGCCGCAGTATGATGATTTGATATAACCGTCGAACGTTATACTGCTTTTTACCTCAAGAGTTTTCGTTTCGCCCGGACTTATTTCAGAAAAATTACTCACATCAACTAATTTCGTATTATCTTCGTCTTCATTTTCATCTTCATCAGATGGAAATGAATAATTGTCATCATCATCTGTTTCTTCATCAGAAACCTCAGATTCAGTTTCATAGTATACTCTGATTATTCTATCAGTATCATTGGCAACAGTAACTTCTCCGTTATCGGCTCCGCTGCATGAAACAATACATGATAATATTAACAGAATCAGTACTGTGCGAACTCTTATCATGGAAAATCCCACGTTTCAATCGTTATCGTCTGCTGATCACCGGATGAAACGTCGGTATCGTAACCGTGTACTGAACCATTATATACAACCGAAAACTGTCCATCGACATGAATCCTGTATTGAATATTTATAAATATGTAGCTTCCTGCGGCAACTGTATCCGTTCGCTGTTCAGGTACTCCGCCTTCTTCCCTTACCCAATAAACAGAAACAGTTTTGTCGGTATTATTTATAATTTTAATTTTTTTCAGACTGGACTCCAGATCTTCACTGTCATCATCTGAAAAATCGCATGAGGAGAAAAAACACAGAATACATAAAATTAAGATGGTTTTATTCATAATAAATAAAACCATCTTTTCCAGTCAAAAATCAAGTTCTTTTTAAATTATCTGAATGAAAGAATTAGTCAATTTCAATCAATCTCGATCTCAAACTCAATCATCTTTGAAAATTGGAATTAATTTCCCCAACTATTTATTTCCCAATATATTTAAGATTAGAAATCACATTCTTTTCTTTCAAGGAAACTATTTCGGATCCCCCAGCATCAGGATATATTTTCCCAAACAATATATCTCCATTTATAATCGCATTTTCCAAATCACATTTTTCTGATCCATTCAAATCAAATGCACCGGATAAAATAATAATTGAATAAATATACTTTTCCTTTCCTTTCAATGAATCCGGCATAACAAATGAAAGAGCTCCCCCTTCTTTTGAAGTTTTCCCTTTATAAATCAAAGAATCGGAAATTAGGGGATCGCCTATAGAATCAATTGTATAAAAATAAACCTCTTTCCCCGCTGGAATTTTTCGAATTGAATCAACCGCATCAAAAGTATTATAATAATCTGAGGGCATTGTAAATTCGATACTACAAACCCTGGTTTTTCCCGGACATCCCGCAAATTTCAGAGAATTAACAAAGGAATTATCCGTCAGTTCAATTAACTGCGCATTACCATTCGAATCCTTTGTTTGTCCCCAAAGGATAATCCCGTCAGCAACAGCTTTTTTAATGTCAGCCATTGTCTTTCCTTTAAAATCAAAAGAATCACCCGCTATTGCAATTATGTATCTCTTACTATTTTTAAAAGAATCAGAGATACTAATATTTACTGCCCCGGATCCCGTTAAACCCGACCCAAGAAAATCCGATTCAATTATAATATTATCAGAAAGACTGTCAAAATGATCTTTCATAATACCATAGATATTTACCGTCTTGCCTTCCTCTATAATATAGTTTCCAGTTTTGGTTATAATATCATCATAATATTCAGGAATGCTAAAACTAATTGTGATTTGGTCTGATTCGCTATCTTTTCCATCTCCTCCTCCGCATCCTGCAAAAACATACGTTAGCGCCTGGACTATTATAAATTGACGGCATATTATATTTTTCACACTTATCCTCCGGTAATGTCACAGTTTGAACTAAATACAGAAAGAATTACTCTGATTAGAAATAATCAAAAAATACGTTTCAGATTAGTACTTATCAAATAATCCAGAGCAATATCCCAGTTTTCACCAAGCATTTCCTTCTTAAGGATCATAAAAAGATTTTTCTGCGGATACAGAAGTATAGCATCATCTGTCACTGCGTATCCGTAGTAATTTTTAAGTTCAGAAAGATTCTTATCACTACCTCTGGACAATTCAATCATTCCGTCGTCATCAATTTTGATAAACATTTCAGAACCATAATTTTTGTTTGATCGTACGATGTTCAAAAGTCGCTTTAGGTATATTTTCTTTTTGAATAAATTAATTACTCCCCATAATATCGAAAATACCCCGCAAATAGTATATACATATTCTCCGCTTATAAATAATGGGATACTAACTAAAATAAGAAAAAAGCCTACAACAACAAGTAAAATCGAAAGGATAAACAGAATTCTCATCATCACATTGCGCTTAAATCCCGCGATACCGGCTTTTATGTAATCATCATCAGTTAAAACCTGTTTGAACTTTATCATAATTTACCTAGCTGAGAAAGAACCCAAATGGCCGCAGCGATTTGATCAGGCGCTTCACAAAACGATTTCGCCGTACTTAAACTTGTCCACGAACTTCCGTTTACATGTTCAATATTGCTTCCGTTAAGCCAGGCAAGAGTATTTGAGCCTGTATCCTCAATCGCCCATTTGCTTCCTCTGCTTTTTACAAATGCTATAGTATAACCGCTTTTTTCAATACGAAACACATAACCGTCAGAACGATACACACCCCATGTACTTCCATTCTTTTCTATACGCTCACCCGAACATTTAAAATCACCCGAATAGAGCGACAAAGGAAGCATCATTGATAAAACATACATCATCAAAACTGATAATTTCCTAACCACAAAAACACCTCTCTAATTTATTACCGTATAATGCTTAAACCAAGGAAGCATAATACATACTTACATTAAGCCAATTGCTTTTCTCTGCAGTATAACTTATCTGAATACCTTAACAAACGCATCAAATGCAGAATTAATTATTTTAGAATCTGGATATTTTCCGCATGTGACAGCTTGAGCATTTTCATATGTCATAAATACCGTTTTAAACCTTGATGTCTCATTAAGAAACAATGGATTCATTTCAATTTCTCTCAATTCAGAATAATTTTTCTCAAGAAACTTACGCGTATCTATAATTTTTTTTGCTTTTACAGAAAACTCAAGCATGACAGTTGCTGCCTCCTGTTCTGTTTTCACATTCTCAATTCTCTTAGTCATAATTTCCGTGAGAGATATCAGTTCATTCATTGACTTTCTCGCCTCCTCTTCAGGAGTTGAAATCTTTGTACAAACTGACCCGGACAAACATAATACAGAAAGCACAAATAAAATCTTATTCATTTGTTATCCAAGTTATTAGTTTTAATTCATTTCAGAAATATTATTCGTTTGATATAGAGAGTCCAGTCATTATGAGAAAAAGCATATTATGTCCGGTTTAAAAATAAGACAACTTCACAGCATCCAGAAAAAATCAATCAGCAGGCTTAAAATTTACCAAATGCAGCATTTTTCTTTTGTCGGAATGAAGTTGGATTCATCAGGAAGTATTTCTGGAATGTGCGGTTAAAAGTTCTCAGACTCGAAAAACCCGAATCAAAGCATATTTCAATTACAGTTTTATCAGTGGAAATTAAAAGTTCACTTGCATTCTTTATTCTAATCTCAGTAACGTAATCAGATAAAGTTTTTCCTGTAGACGCTGCAAACATACGGCTGAGATATTCCGGGGACATTCCAACGGCTGCTGCAATATCTGATCTTGAAATATCAGAATACGCATTTCGCTCAATAAATCTTCTAGCTGCAGCTATCCGGCTATTGCTGTCCTCAGAAACTTCACTGATAACTTTGCTCATTGATTTATAAAGTTTAAAATGCTTATCATCAGAAGAAATAATAAGATTAATAGCGAGCACACACAATATTATACCGAAAACAATTCCATTTTCACTTACGTAAGGATTTTTCGAAAGATATAAAAATACAGTTAAACAGGAAGTGAATACGAAAATCATATGAAAGAAATTTTTAAAGAGAAAATGTTTTCTATTTCTGCCGACATTCTTTGAAAACAGTACAACAAAATTTACGACATACTTTGTCCCGAAAACGGACAGAAAAAACAATATTACCCAATATCCTCTATCAATAAAATCGCTATAATATGAAATCGAAGACTGCATAAAGACTAAAACAGAATATATAAGAAATAATACCGGACTAGTTATAAATTTAAAAAAAATAATTATTATTTTTGAACACTTATTATTTTCTCCGCCAAAACCTGAGAAAAAATCTCTACGAAAAAAAAGAATAAGAAAAATAAATCCTAAGTATAAAATATGCATATGATATTTAACACCATAAACAGCCATGCCAGGTAATCCGGAATCTCCATATACTATTTCATAAAACATAAAAATAATTAAAAAAAGAATCATAAAAACCGCATACATATATTTCACAGCCAGATCGTACGGAAAATTATATCTTTTGAATTCTTCAAGATTATACGGCTTAAACAGTTCAACCGGCATAATATCATGCATAATAGTTTGCAAGAAATATCGAGTTATTCCCCGGCCACTCAATGCAACTATCAGAAACACAAGATATACTGCAAAAACTCCTAAACATGAAATCGCAACAATTCTTGGAATATTTCTTTCAAAGGAAATAAGCCGGCTCTTTTTAGTCAAAAAAGAATAATCCCCTATAAGGGGAACTGACAATTCCGAAAATCCGCCTTGTCCGGAATGATTATAAATGCGTACTTCTATAAGATTTTCAGAATTATATTTAATGATATTCCCGGGAAGAATGTAGACTCTTGGATAAACCCAAGCAGAAATATAACCATCAGGATTGTTTTCCGAGAGAGGGAACCGACCTGTCTTTCCTATGAGAATTCCGTTGAAAAATGTTTCATCAGCATCATCAATTCCCGGGAAAAAAATGGCAGTTGTAATTAATGATAAATTATCAGGAATAAAAACACTGGCTTGAAAAGAACTACAACCTGTACGATTTATATACTGAGAATATTTGTCTTTATCTTTTTTTTCACTTAAATCAATCTCATGGGAGAATCCAGAACAAAAAGGATCGTTAACCCGCCAAATCTTTAATGGAATTACTTCTGAGGAGTTCCGCTCCAGATCTTTTCGTAAAGGTAAAACTAACAGCAGAATTGTAGCCAAAAACGCCGCAATAGATGTAATTATTACTGCCGAACGCATCTAACCACCTTGACTTGAACAATAATTTAACTAATCCGACTTAATTACCTGAGAACAAGCATTCTGCAAGCATTATTAATTACTAGAATATTAAGAAATTATTATACACAATAATTTCTTAATATTTCATAAGCCAATATTTATCACTTAGTAAACATAAATGACACTTTATTCACTATAGTCGCAATTCGTGCCTACCATAAAAAGATCTTCTATTACTATAATTAATGAATATATCTTATCAGAATTCATTACTAAGTATTATTTCCATTTTATTCAATGCCGAAATTAATATGTAATCAATATTCATACCATAAAAAAACTAAAACATTAGTGATTTTATTGTTAATCAATTCATAAATCAGAATTAAGAGGATCTTCCTCCGTCAAGTTAGCATATTGCCGAGTATACTAACTTAATATTATACCACACAATTATTCCGATTATAAACCCGATAATCCCTCCGCTAAACCATGCAATCTTCTCAATAACTTTCGATTTATTCCAGATTTGCTTCAAAACAGGTTTATCTGCATCAATCTGTTGAAATAATCCTTCTCCAGGAAATAAAAAGAAAGCAATGCCAAGACAAAATGAAACAGGAACAACTATTATCAATTTGCCAATCGCACAATTCAAATATTTCATCATAATTAAGTTAATTGCAAAAAATACGGAAGAAAGAAGCAAAAGAAAAACTGCAATAAATTTACCAAATTTCATATTCCCTCACAACAAAAACTATATCTGCCGACTTCCAGTAAAGAATCATCAGACATATTAAATTCTTTAACAATAATAATTAAAACAAACTGTTTTCCGAATTGATCAAAATCACAAAGAACGTGCTTTGATAAACATCTATTGGAACAAAACAGCTTAAACGCTCTTAATAGTCCTATTTGAAAAATATTTAATTAAACGCGATTTTTTAGCCAGCCAACTTAATTAATTACACGATTTGACTATATTTTTTTAAAACATAATTTCCCGATTTTTTTAAATACTTATTGCGAAATTAATATGTGCTGCAAGAAACTCTTGCAGCATCAGGTTAATCCAAAAAATCACTCAACATCACCGCTGTTTCACGCACAATGGCAGAGCATTTAAGAGCAAAAATATTTTTATCATCGGCAGTTTGCCTGTCTTCTGGTTTATCAAGCCTGAGTTTAATTATATCGGCGCAGTTTATTTCACCGAATTTCTGCTCAAATATTTCTGAAAACTCTTTTATCCTGTCATAAGTTCTGTTCCTCACTTCAGGATTTCCCTTTGATTCACTACCGAACTTCATTCCGATAACCATCGCAGCTCCGCTCAGGCATCCGCATATCAATCCCTGTCTTCCGAATCCGCCGCCGAAACCCGTCGCGATTGAAAGTGCGGTTTTTTCATCACAACCGAATTCTTCGCAAAAACTGCAGAATACAGCCTGAGAACAATTATGTCCGTTCTTAAATTTATCCTCGGCTGTTTTACCTTTCATTTTCCTTATCCTTTAAAATCACATTGATTTTTCCTCGAAGTTTTTCAGCGAACTGTCTAGCATCAGAAACAGTTCCTTCGTATTCACCGTAATGAAAAGGAATTGCGATCTCTGCCTTTGTATCAAGCGCCGCTTTAACTGCTTCATCAACGCTGTCAAAAGTATAAGTCTGCCCGAGCGGAAGTATAATGATGTCTGTGTCTATTGTTTTCATTTCCGGAATCAGCTCAGTGTCTCCAGTATGATATATTTTAACTCCGCCGGATGTAATAATAAAACCGAGCCATTTCTTTTCAGAAGGATGAAACTTATTTTTGCGGATATTATATGCATCAACTGCCTTGATTTCTATTTTACCCACATTAGTTTTCTGTCCGGGCAGCAAAGCGATTACTTTATTGCTGAAAATCTTTTTTACAGAAGCCTCGGTTTCTTTTGCCGTCACAATAACCGTGTCCGGTCCGACAACTTTCTTCATGTCTGCAGGCGAAAAATGGTCATCATGAGTATGCGTAATCATAACTATGTCAGCAATTTCATTTTTCGAAACATGAAGCGGATCAATTACAATCTTCTTTCCTTCAAGCGTCATCGATACACACGCCTGACCGTACCATTTTACCGATTCGGCAATCACACCGGCATCAGCAGAAATAAGACTCTGAGATATCAGCAATGCCGATATTATCAGGGCTTTTACAAAATGAGTTCTTTTCATAGATACCTCTTTATTCAATTACTTTAACTGAATAACAGGTTGCATGTACTGAAAAACATTTCTATTCTATTCGGCTATTTTTTTATCTGAAAAAGTTTTTATTGACTTACGCCTGTATTCAAGAGGTGTTTCACCGAAACGTTTTTTAAATAGAACCGAAAAATTCGACTGACTCGGGAAAAAAGAATCCTGACATATCTCAATGATTTTTTTATCAGTTGCCTTTAGCATTTTTTCAGCCAGATCAAGACGTTTGTTTATTATCCACTTATGGGGTGTCGTTTTAAAATTCTTCTCGAAGTCGCTTTTAAATTTTGAAAGGCTTATTCCGCAGCGTTTTGCGATAGTTCCCAGACTGACATCTTCAAGAAATGATTTTTCCATAACGCTTTTTATCCGTGAAGCATTCATTGTTTCTTTTTCGAAAAGCAGAGAACATGCCGCCGGATCAGCTTCAAGAAAATTAAGCATTAATTCATAAAACTTTATTTTTACGATATCTTTTTCAAATTTCCCTTTTTCATAAAAATACGGAAACAATGAATCAACACAGCTTTTTATTCTTTGATCAGCCTTCACGCGGTAAATCATTTTTTTTGCAGAAGCACTAACACTGTCCAACCTGTCACCATAACGCATAGAAAATTCCGAAAGGAAATCATTGCTCAAGATAAATACAAGCGCGGAATATGTTTCTTCTTTAGAAAACTGCCTCATGACGCACTGGCCTTTTCCGATCAAAGCAATCTCATTTTTCGCGACTGTAAAAGATTTACCTTCCCGCTGAATCTCCTTTTCGCCGCCAATAACATAAACAAGAATATCTGTTTTTAAAATAGCACTGAGAGTTTCACATTTCAAACTTGTTGTATAAGAAACGAAAGTCAGCTCATCGCAAACGAGGGCATTATGCCCAACGGAGATTATATCATCGGGAACAGTTATCTTTTTCATTGATTCGCGGGATTATGAAACTTCCCTTGCCCTATATAAAAATTCAATCGCAGAATCCGAGTCACCCCGAAGAAGATAGCACAGACTCAGAGAAACCATCGTCTTCGGATCATGAGTTTCTTCAGCCTTTTTTTCAAGCGTCTCAATCTTCGAATCCATCGTTCCGTATTTATCGGAAAAAGTTTCAAGCGGAAGAGCGGAAACATAAGCTGAATATTCTGTATATTTTTTATCGGATCTTGAAAGCTCCATCACTTCTTCTTTTGATTCTTCGATGCGTCCGAGATTAAGAAGAACCTTGTAGCGGAGCTTTTTTGCAGTGACATTTGACGGATTGATAATAAGAATTCTGTTTGCAAGTTCTTCCGAACTTGCAAAATCACCGCGCTCATATTTCAGCATTGAAAGCGCGATAAGGGCAACTTCATTTGCAGGCGAGACTGTAAGTACTTCATGAAAGCAGGATTCTGCTGCGGTAAAATTATTCATTCTGCTGAAAGCAAGCCCAAGCATCAGCTTCGCAGGCATGAAGTTTTCCTTCATTCCGCGCGCTCTGTCAAAAAACAAAACTGCCTTTTTATAATCAGCCAGCTTATAGTAAATGTTTCCGATATTAAAAATAGAAAGATAATCCGGCTCAATAGATACGGCCTTTTCAAAACAGAAAAGCGAATCTATTGTTTTATTCAGCTTGGAATAAAGGGCAGCCATCGACAGCAGCGCCTCTCTATGCCTGGGCTCATCCTTTCCGATTCCGGCATAATGATGAATGGCCTCTTCTGTTTTGCCCTGCATTTCAAAATAATATGCCTGCTCAAACTTGCTCTTTAAATTAAAATTATCAGAAATCATTTTGACGCAGCCACCCTGTTCCGTCCGGACTCTTTCGCCTTGTACAAAGCCTTGTCTGAACGTTCGATTATATCTCTTTTGTCAAAATCCCTGTTGGGATCATACTGGGCAACTCCTATACTGACAGTCACATGCAATGGCTCCTTCTGTCCCGAAAATTCATAAGCTTCTACTCTTTTTCTGTAGCGGGAAGCTATCATGACAGCCTTTTCTATATCGGTATCAGGCAGAATTACGGCAAATTCCTCACCGCCGTATCTCGCGGGAACATCAAGCTTTCTGAATGCTTCTTTAAACAATACCGCAACCTCTTTAAGGACGATATCGCCCTGCTGATGTCCGTAGGTATCATTGAATTTTTTAAAATGATCAATATCAGAAATAAAAATACTCAAGGGAGTCTTGTATCTATTTGCGTTTTTTATTTCTTCTAAAAGCTTCTGCTGAAAATAATGATGAATATAAAGCTTTGTCATTCTATCCATCGTAGCCATCTGATAAAGACGTGAATTTTCAACAGCAATAGACGCAAAGCGTCCGAGTCCGCGGAGAAATTCACGTTCATCGGCAGAAAAAAGCCCGCCCTGAATCTTGTTTCCTATTATTATAATACCATTGAGAGAGTTTTTGGATTTCATCGGAACAAGAAGATTCGGCTCAAGCGATTTCAGGATATTCAGATCTCTGACAAGTTCGGCATGTTCATACAACGACTCATATTCAACTGGAAACGGATTATCGGTAAGATAAATTGAAAGAGGAGAATCACCCGGAAGGAGAAGCGCCGGCGAAATACTGTCCGCCGGATATCCCTTCTTGTTTACGATCATAAAATTTGAATTATCAATATCGACTTCGAGCATAATCGCAATTTTTTCTATAAACATCTGTCCGATACAGCTGTATAGAATCGAATCAACCAGAGAATTAAATTCGAGGTTAGAAGATAAACTCGCTCCAACCTCGATTAGATTTCTCATATCATAGACTTTTTTATCCAGAGCATCGATGATGGTCTGGTCGGCGATTTTTTCCGACCTCATCATCTCTATGAATTCTTCGTTCGGAGTCGATCCATCCATAATTTATCCTGCCGGCGGATTACTTATCCAGAATATTTATTTCTTTTATCACAGCATCTTCAACCGGTTTATCCCCCGGAGCTGTTTTAAGAGACTGTATTTTCTCGACAACATCCATTCCTTCGATAACTTTTCCGAAAACTGTGTGCTTGCCGTTAAGCCAGTCACATCCGTCTTTTTTTGTTACGATAAAAAACTGTGAACCGTTTGTGTTAGGTCCGGCATTAGCCATGCATATTGTTCCGTATTCAATCTTTGCGATAAGTTCGCCGCCTGTCATTACAGCCGCGTTTATCTTTGTTTTTTCTTTATAAAATTCAACAGAATGTTTTGTAAGCGGTTTTGCAGACTGCTTCTGCTGGCATTCGTTTACAATGGCAAGAAGTTCTTTATCCGCGTTGGCTCCGTTTGCCTGAAAGTAAGGAAGGAGAAGCTGATTAAAAACAATCATCGCCTCTTCATCAGTCGTAAAATTACCTTTAATCTCAGTTGCCTTGCTTTTATCATAACATTCGTCTTCGAAGTTGTAACCGGGACCGCTTGTTCCTTTTCCGAGAGGACATCCGCCCTGAATCATAAAATCCTTGATGACTCTGTGGAAGATGAGACCGTCATAATACTTCTTCTTTAGTTTTTCCCCTGAAACAGGGTGAGTCCATTCTTTTGTTCCGGAAGCAAGTCCGACAAAATTTTCTACCGTAATAGGTGTTTTCGAGTGCCAGAGCTCGAGTTTGATTTTTCCATGGTTTGTGACAATTTCTGCGTACATAGTATCCTTATAATCGATTTTTTTTGCTGTGCATTCAAGAGCAAGCATCACAAGACATAAAGCAATGACTTTTTTCATGTTTCTTCCTTATTTCATAAATATTTCAAATCTTTCCTTCGGAACCTTGCAAATAGGGCATATTTCCGGCGGATTGGTTCTCGCGCAAATATATCCGCATACGCTGCAGCGCCAAACAGGATATTTTAAATTTGCTGCCGAAAACGTTTCAACAGTCGAATCCTTTCTATCCGCGCTTCTCCTTTCAGGAACAGGCTTAAGCTTCTGCTTTCCTTCAGCAACAGCCTTATTCACATATAAAGCGCAATAACAGGCTCCGAACTCATTGATATCCTGATCTCTGTAGTCGCATGGGCATATTATGTCAAGGTCTTCATTTTTTGTTCCCGAAGCCAAACGACACGGGCACGCCTGATATCCGTAGCGCTTTTCGTTTACGATCAGCCCTTCAATTAAAGCAAGCGTAAAAGAATTATCGGGATTAAGAATATAACCGCCTGAATCAGCAGCAGACTTCAATTTTTTATAAAGATTCTCTGTTTCCTTTTCTGAAACTTCTGAATTCATATCAAAAGCTCCAGCTTGATTTTTTCTTCATCAAAACCGACTACGCACGAAGAATTATTCAGAACAAGAGTAGGATACGAACAAGCCGGATTCCATTTCTTTAATGTTTCTTTAACTTTATCTTTTTCTTCAGATTCGAGAAGATCCACAAAAACATATTCAAACTGAATATTATTGGACTCAAGAAATTCCTTGGTCTTTCTGCACCAGATGCAGGTGCTCAAACCGAGAAGAAGTATATGTCCTTTATCGGTTCCTTCAACTTTAATAGTATTCATCTTAACCTCTTGAATATTATCGCACAAAATCTGTGTATTGGCAAATTAATTATCCTGACTTTTCTCTTCTCCGAAGATATAAACATCATATTTATTAATATCAACCGGCTCAGAAAGAATAAGCATGTTGGCAGATGCATCCCACTTAAAATCTTTTACTATGTCTTTTCCGAAGTATCCGTAATTCCGCGGAAGAAGATGAACAAGCCATACGCTTTTGAAAGTAGAATCTTTTGGACTGAATTTACAGCGGGCATCATCAACCGCAGAAACATTTCCATCTAACGGCCATTCAAAATACTCTCGAATCTCTCTTGTCATATCAGAAGAACTCATCGAACCGATACTGCATGCCCCATTTGATGTTGAATACTGGAGCATATATTTTTCATCTCCAGAAACACACGGGAGAAGTTTTATCTCATTCATTTTTTCATCATAAGAAAAATCTGCACCAGCTTTTCCTATTTTTCCATTATAAACAAATCTGATATTGGAAGCTTTTTCACCGCCTGAAACCTTAACACGCAAAGGTATCTCAAACTTTCCTTCCGCTCTTACGATGTATACAGAATTATCAATTTTTCTTTTAAGTTCTATCAAACCCGTTTTTTCATCATAACTCCAGTCATTCCGCGGAAGAACAATCATCTCATGTTTTTTCCCGAGAGATTCAGCAGGGAGCATTGTGCTTATGGAAACCTTTTCAACCGATTTAAACTTAACAGCAAGCGCATAGAAGCCGGGACTTCCCTCGACAGGTCCTGCATTCAGATTATGAGAATTAACCGATCCGGGATATATTATAGAAGAAAGTAAACAGACAGATAAAGCAGCCAGACAAATCTTTAGTTTCATAATTAACCTCAAACGGCGTTACTTTTTATATTCGACAATCACAATGAGCTCAGGTCAAACCAAAAATTTCTTGACGCTTTAACCGGCAAAAGCCGATGATTTTCATGTCCAAGGGGTATTATAATGAAAAAGATTATTTTTCCGGTAATTTTCTGCATCGCGGCTTTTCCTCTGTTCGCAGACTATAATTCAGCTCTCAAGCTTTTTACAGAAGGCAAGTATGACGACTCTCTGAAGGTAATTGCAGAAGAACTTGATGCCGCAAAAGATATGACTGCCGATTCTCCCAACTACAAACTCCGTTTTCTTGCAGGTCACAATCACTGGAAAATGAAAAGATATGAAAATGCACTCTCCCATCTTGGAAGATGCCTTCAGATAAGACCGAATGACACCAATGCAATGATCGATGTCGGTCTCGTTTATCTTGAAATGAAAAAATACACCGACGCAGTAAGAGTCGGCCAGAAAATCGCCGAAAAAGAAAAAAACAATGCAATGGCATATTATATTATCGGAAAGGCGCGTTACGGTCTCGGAAATTTCTGGGGCGCAAAAGAACTTTTAGAAAAAGCAACATCTGCTGATTTCGAAATGTACGCGGCATGGAATGAACTCGGAAAAACTTTCATGATGCTTAAAAAATATCCTGAAGCTGAAATCGCGTTCGCTACGGCATATTCTGTGAACCCTTCATCACCTGAGATAATGAACAACTTTGCGGCAAGCTATTATGCCCAGGGCAAAAAAGAAAAAGCGGCGGAAATGATAAAGAAAGCTGCCGAAGCCGATAAAACAAATCCGGCGATTCAGGCAAATCTTGGAACTTTTACAGCGAAATGAATCCTTATTTTAAGCAGCCCGTCATCGACTGGCTGCTCGAAAAAAACAATCCCGTCATAAGAAACCTTACCATAACAGAAATACTTCACGAAGATTATTCAGTCTCCTACGAAGAAGCCGTAACCTATTTCGAAAAAACATTCAGTGATAAATCACACAAATCATTAAACTCAACAATTCACTATTTTACTTTTGCAGCCGAAAGCGCAATACGAGCTGATGAAAAGTTTATTCAGCCCTTAATAAAAAAAATAATCGAGAAGTCATTCATTGAAGGAAAAGGATTTTCACCCGAATGGAAACCGTTAACTCCATGTGCGGGATGGACAGGATCAATATTAAAATCGCTCATTAAAAGCGGATATAACGGCGAAGAAATACATTCATGCGCAGAGTGGCTCATCTCAATTCAGCGTTTTGACGGCGGATGGATTTACTCGCCGGTTGCGGGTTTTAAGGACAGCATCCGGCTTTATTTTTCAGGAAAAACCGGCAAGGGACTTCAGCGCGAAGATGACGAGAAATTGTCTTCAAGCATCATCTCTACTGCATGCGTACTCGGCGCGCTTATTCCTTATAAAAATATCTACAACAAATATCATCTTGAAGTAAAGAAAGGAATCAAGTATCTTAAAAACTCAGTCTTCACTCTAAAAAATGAGCACAGAGGAATTTACTGCAATGATGATTTCTCGAAAATAATATATCCGGTTTTGTCCCAGACCGATTTACTATCAATTCTGAAACTGCTTGCCGAAGAGAATCAACTCAACAACGGCATAATTCCCTACTTTAACAAAATCGTATCTAAACAAAATTCATCCGGCAAATTCAGTCTCGAAGCCGACTCGCACGGAACCATTCATTCTCTGCTTGGAATAAAAAAAGGCAAACCCGACAAGTGGTGTACGCTGAACGCGTATAGGTTGTTTTCAATTTAAAAGGTGCTCGGCACCTTTTATCCGAGTGTCGGAATACAAACAAGGACTTCTTGCGATGCCTTATATTGCGACTTCCTGCCGCGTATTGAAGGCCTCGCTTTGCAGGGTTCGTTCCTGCATACTTTGGAATCTTTTCCCGAGAGTCGGGATACAAACAAAGGCTTCGCCTTTGTGATTCTTTCTTGCATGGATCATGCAATAATGTTCAAAGGGACGAGGAGCTCAGTCGCCGCTCCTCATCCCTTTGAGATCCCACTCCTAGCTTTTGTCGGGCGAATTCCTCGCACCGGCTTCGCCGGATGCTGCGGTCGACCGAGTTGAGTCCGACTGCGTCGGACATTTTAATGGTTTTATATAATTCATACATATCAAAATGGCTCTTCGGAATATCAAATCGTCAAGCCTGCTGTAATCCTCGTAGACTGAAGCGGCACTGGATCTGGAGAATAGCGTATTTATCGTATTTATGGTCACATCGAAACGAACGCTTCGCGTTCACTCAGTGACCATGGGAAACGCACTATTCACCCGGCACATTTCTCTGAAAAACCTAATGAAATTAAATCAACGTCATCAGTTTTGATTCCGTGCACAATAAAAAAAACGACTATCTTTTTTTGGAAATACAGTTCATAGATGGCTCTCAGGAGCATATTATAATTAACATGAAATATTTCCAGACTGAGAATAAATTAATCAAGTGAGCAAGTTATAGATTATTTGAGGAAAGTATGTTAAAATGGAAAAATAAACAATGGGTCGAAAGCGATGAAGGCTTTTCTTTTTTATTTACAGGGCGTTATACGGCAGAATATATTGAGGGCGATCGAAATTTATCATTATTAATCGAAGACAGTATGAGTAATGATAATTACGGAATTATTATTAAATCCGGTTCGATGAACAAATGGGATAATAATCAGACAATATTATTAAATGAAAAAGATGTTATATTAAGAAATATTTCTGAGGCACTGGAGTTCCAGAATATCAATTTAATAATTGAAGATTAGAATTATTAATTCTGAGAAGAAATCTGTTTTCCATGAGACAATGACTTTTGAAAATAAACGGAATATAGGTAAAATGATGAAATGCGATTGTGACGAACTGAAAGATTTTTCTTATTTATCTGATTTACCTAAGAATTTTGAAAGCAGATTAGAACATCTAGAGAACAGTAAAATATTCAAGATATTGTATAGATGTAAATTCTGCGGTCAGCATTGGTCGATTGATGTATGGGACAGGTACGAAATGCCTATTGCAGTAAAAATAAAAGACGTTACCGGCTGGGAAAAGATAGATTATGATGGAATCAAATCTGATTTATTCGCATCTTCAAAAGGCGGTTATTCTGATGAATTATGTTCATGGAAAAACTGTTCTAAGAAAAGCGTGAAAGGAAAAGCCTTCTGTCCACTTCATTGTTTTTATATTTCAAATTCTGAACAATGACATTATTCTACTGATATATTTCTCTGAAAATATTAATCTGAACCAAAAGATTTGACATTTTAGATGAAAAAGCTCTTGCAATATAAAACTAATTATACCTGAAATATCGAATGACAAATTAAATTTTATTTTTTGATATTTTTAACAAATCTATTATGATTTGCCGAGCCAAAAGCAATTAACCATCTTATATGAATAAAAATCTTAAAATGAAAACCAAAAAATATAAACCAGATACTAGACTTATAATTATGTCCTATTTTTTTGCATATATTGGTTCAGCATCTGTATTTTTAAAAATTTTTTCAGCAGGAAAAGGCCCTTATGGGTTTAGAGTTGAAGGCACAATTGCGGTTATTTTAGGGATTATATTCATTCTACTCAGCGTTTTAGCTATGAATAAATTTGAAAAGTATTATGATGAATACATGGAGGAATATATTGTTCCTGTATTTCATCCTTTTCGAAAAAGCTGGAAATATGTTCTAGTTATTATTCTGTTAAGCTTTTACCCGATAAAGATATCATCTAGCAAAACTGTTTTTAATATATGCCACGTTATTGTAATACTATTGGTTATTATTTCAATGGCCATGACTCAATACAATATTTCTAAGAAAAAATGAAACGCAGGACTTCAAGAGAGAAGTAAGATTAATGAATAAGGTTTAAAAAAAGCCGATTATCCAAAGATTGAATTGCAAAAAATAATACCAAAACCTAATAATCGACGCGAAAAGATATTCAACGAATTACGAATCTATCAACATTTTCACTTATAATGAACAATCGGATTTGACAAAATATTAAAATGTAAAAAAATAATGCATCTTATACTCATGCGTAAGATGTCGGATAATATTAAGAACTCTAAAAAGAAGCGGCCGAAAAGATTTTAAGTCTTTATTCTAATATATTTATAAAATCAATAGCCTTTGATAATGATTTTATAAATGTCGATTTTGAAGCAATCTCAAAAGTTTTGAGAATTATAGCTTATTATTGTAATGCATACAGCAACTGGATAAAACAATGTAGACTTAATCAGGTTATTTTTCAACATAAAACATTTTTCACCTTGATTTCTTACCATAGAATTAAAACAGTTGATAAAAGCCTAGCAACCAATCGAGAAAAATACTTGGTTTTCTAAAGCCTTTAGAAGTTTATAGTAATTGAACTTAGTCGTTAAACATAGCATTATATTAAATTTAGAAATATAACAAAATAAATAAAGACTAAAGGAACTAAATAATGAAATCCTTGATCAACTTAACATTTAAATCAATCGGATTAGTGATTCTTCTTTCTATAACTAACACCTCTTCTGCCGAACCTATTTCAACAAACAATAATGCGTTATTAGCTGTAGTTAAAATTGGAAAGAAATACGGCGTTATTAGCAAATCCGGAAAAGTAATTTTGCCAGCCATTTATGATGATATACATTTTTATAATGGAATGATATATCACACATTAAATGACAAATGCGGCATTAGTAACCAATTTGGAAAAGTCATTGTTAAGCCATTATATGATTCAATATCTCCTTTTACAGACGGGATGGCATACATGTCTCTTAATGATAAAGTGGGAATTATTGACTTAACAGGAAAAGTAATTGCTAATCCGATTTATGACAGCTTAAGAAATAATATGAAGAATCCATTTTATACCATTACTAATGAATTAGCGGAAATAAGATTAAACGGAAAATGGGGACTTATTAATAAAAAAGGTAAATATATCATAGAGCCAATTTATGATAATGAAGACCCCTTTTCTTTTAGTGAAGGAATTGCTCTCGTTGAATTAAATGGTAAAAGCGGGTTTGTTGACAATACAGGTAAAACGATTTCAAAACCTCAGTATGAAAAAGCAACAGCCTTCAGTGAATCATTGGCAAGTGTATTATCAAATAACAAATGGGGATTTATAAATAAATCAGGAAAAATGGTTATTGACCCGATTTACGACTCACATTTTCTTCAGATTCCAGTATTCAATGAAGGACTTGCCAATATCACCATTGATCAAAAAAGCGGGTTTATTGATAAGTCCGGGAAAATTATCATAAAACCACAATTTAGAGCATGCTTAAATTTTTCAAATGGATTAGCCAAATGTTTATTAAACGACAAATGGGGGCTTATTGATAAAACGGGCAGGATTATTGCAGATTATAATTATGACGTAATTTATAATTATGACAAATCACTTATTATGGTAAAAGAAAAAAATAAATACGGCGTTATTGATAATATGGGCAAAATAATTGCAAAACCCGTTTATGATGAAGTTCGCTTTAATGAGAATGATTATTCAATAATATATGTTACACTAAATGGAAAAAAGGGGGTTCTTGACCAAAAGGGAAGTAAAATAATCAAACCCGTTTATGATTTTATATCTGAATTATATGATAAGACATTTATTGTAAAACAGAACAACAAATACGGATTCATCAGTATCACTGGTGAAATCATCGTAAAACCAATATATGATGAAGTATTTTTGAGAAATGAATTATTCAGCATAAAACTAAATAATCACTGGGGGCTGACCGACAAAACCGGTAAAATGATTATTGAACCGATATTTCAAAAAGAAGTATTTTTTAATTCAGATACCGCAATAGTCAGATTAGATAATAGAATAGGCATAATTGATAAATCAGGAAAGTTTATTGTGGAGCCGAAGTATGTATATTTAATTAATTTTTCCGAGGATCTTTCTTCATTCAACGATAATGGCAAATTTGGTTTCATTGATAAAAAAGGAAATATTGCAATTGAACCCACATACGATTATGCCGAATCTTTTTCTGACGGATTAGCTTATGTTAAAATTCAAGATAAATACGGTTTTATCGACAAATCCGGCAAATTAGTAATTAAAGCAATTTACGATGAAGCAAAATCATTTTCTGACGGATTAGCCTATGTTAAAATTAATAACAAATACGGTGTTATAGACAAGTCAGGAAAATTAGTTATAAAAGCAATTTACGATAAAATATACCCATTTAAAAATATTAATGATTCGAAGTAGTTACTAAAGCTGATATTATTCGAAATCTCGAAGAGACTATATGAAGAATTACAAGAGCAGGACGTTCCCCCATTTTTTAATAACAACTTCCATAAAACCCCGCTTTCAAACATACAGTTATATTAAATATAACTGTTGTCAAGAGAAAGTCAATGAATGGAATTGCTTCCCCGGCGCAACATTCCACCCTACCATCTTCAGTTGTCGCAATTATGCATGAATTCGAGTCGGAGTATTTTCAACATTGAACTCATGTATTTTTAATAATTCGTTTCCTATTTGTAATCGCTCTTCTTCAAGATCGAAATCATTTTGCAAACCAAGCCAGAAATTAGGGGAATTACCGAAAAACTTACTTAATCTAAGTGCGGTATCAGCCGTGATTTTCCGTTTTCCTTTAAGAATTTCGGATATTCTTATCTGAGGAATATTTGTTTCCTTTGAAATTCTATATGCAGAAATATTAAGCGGTTTAATAAACTCCTCATTGAGAATTTCACCGGGATGTATGTTTTTTAATCTTTTCATTATATTTCCCCGTATTATTCAGTGGTAATCGATTATATCAATATTTCTAACGTTGCCGTTATCCCACTCAAAACATATCCGCCATTGATCATTAATTTTAATACTATATTCTCCTTTTCTGTCACCTTTCAACTGCTCAAGATGATTTGACGGCGGAATTTTTAAGTCAGTAATATTAAATGAATTATTCGGCATCCTCAATTTTCTTCTGGTTATATCTTGTATCTGTGATGGAAGTTTCTTTGAGAAAGATCCATTCTATATAAGCTCTGCCTCATTTTATTTGAATGACACTATCACGGCACAATAGTAACGTATTTCGTTAGCTATATCAATCGAAAATTACGGAGAAAGCAGGTGATAAGACAGTTTGCTCGGAGAAAAGTCTGAGCGAATAATAACTCATGCAATCAGTTTTATTTATTTTGCTGCTTTTTTCGTTTCGATTAATTGCCCGGTCACATATTTATGAAATTCCTTTTGATAAATATCCAATACTTTGTTCCTTCTCTTTCTGCGAAAGATTTAATTGTATAAAGCTCCTGGGAATTCATTCGAATGTTCATTTTATTTTCTTTTAAAATATATTATATCGGACTTTTCTTAATCGATTTTTGAAAAGCTTTCGACGGATTTTGAAGATTGATTATCAATCTTTTCCGTTGGACTAAAGAGGTTTTTTCTTCTTTATCATATATTTCATGTTATTATTTCTCTAATTAAGGCGAAGGCAGTACTCCACAAAAACAGGCTAATCGTTATTGCGTTTCGTAGTTTTTTAATTTTTCCATTTTTGTATTTTTTTATTTTTTTATAAATAGTATATATTATTATTAGCATACAAACAATTGCTTCAGAAATATTTTTTGATTCTATTATTTTTGAAATAGTAATGCTTTTTTCTTCAAACAAATCATGAATAAAAATAGTCATCATTATTGATGTTACTAGAAAAATAAATAAATATAATGAAGGATCAAGTATTATCTCCTTAACACAAAAATATTTTATAATTTTATTAATTCTTTTGTTGTCAGAAATTTCCATTTCCATCGACTTCTCAATTCCCGATAAATGAATAGTTTTTTTCTTTTTGTATGCAATTACTCTAAAAAATACAAATATAATGAGAATTAAGAAAAATACTACAGATTCGATTTTAATTATTGTATCAAACACATGTTCCTTCATCTATTCGCAGTAATAAATTACAAAATGTCTTATGCGGCTACATACCGTTTGCTGAAGCAAATAAGCCTTCAGAATTAGCACCGGATTTTCAAATAAAATCTGAGCTCAGCATGTAAGCGCTATTATATGCCATGTCGTCTTCTCATTTAAAAAAAACACTTAGAATATTATCTGATTTATCAATAATAATTTTCATGATTTCGTTATATTCATTTTTATCAGTAATGCCATTTTTTCTATATGATTTAATTAAATATGTCTTTCTTTTATTCTTTCTTGCGAATTCTATCTCTTTTGGATCGTCATCTATTAATAAATCACCTTTTACTTTTCTTATATCTTTACATTTGCCTTCATTGTTAATGTCATAGTCTTCTCTGAAAATAAATTTCGAGAAATAGCGATTAAGTTTATGATTATATAATATCGTTTTTGCTCTTTCTTTTGATGAATTTGTCCATAAGATTAAATTTAGATCCATTTTCTTTAGATTAACCAAGAAATCAATTATTCCAGGTCTTAAAGTTGAGCCGACCTCATCTACTAAAGTATTATCCATATCGAAGACAATGTTTTTAAGCATTTATTATAACCTCTGACTCTATTAATTATTTCTTAATAATTAATAGTCTAAAGCGACATACTATATAATGATATAGCCTAAACGAAGTCGGCGAATCCGATTTGTCAAAACCCGAGCACCGCGCAGAGCGTCAACTCCCAGTCAGGCGCCGGCATGCGACTTTTTAGATTCCTTAAAATCAATGTCTATATTCAATGCACTGCATACTTTCAGGAAAGTCATTAAATTACAATTTTCTCCGTTTTCGATTTTAGATAATTGCTGTTGTGTTATTTTTGCAAGTTTAGCTGTATCACTTTGCGACATTCCTTTCTTTTCACGGAAATTATGAATTTGCATTGAAATTTCAAGTAATCGCTTTTCTTCATCAAACTTATCTTTGAATCTTTTATTTGTTAATTTGTCTTTAAGATGTTTTTTAAATGTCTTCATTATATTTCTTCCTCAATTGTTCTTCAGAAAATCGATTTGTAAATTCATCTCTGATTTTCTTAGATTTAATAATTTCTTTGCTAGGAACTTTGTCTGTTGTTTTCACAAAAGAGTTTGTCAAAATGATGAATTCTTTATAGCAAAAGAAATACAGAATCTGTATTTGATTGCCTGAAAGTTTGATCCGTAATTCATGGATTCCATCAATCTACATCATATACGATGTATTGTCAAGTTGTTAATCGAAACTTCCAATCTATGGTTTATATTCATATTTAGCATATTAAAACACGATGTAAATTTGATAAATCTTCATATTGATGTTTTGATTTGCCGCATGCTGACGCCTAACAAAAGCGTCTACATATAGTGCGCCAAGTTTCATTAAGCGCATTTACTAAAATGGTACGAGAAGGCAACTTCCCTTGAAACCGGTTAATTAGGTGAGGAGCGCAGCGTGTAACCGCTGTCAGGTGAATACCATCATTGTACAAAAAATATAAACATATCATATTCTTTCAATTTCCTTTATGATTTCAGTTTCACTAGATGTTCCCTTATTGACCAATATTCGTAGAATGTTTTTGTCGTAAACTGAAATAGAATTCAATTGCTTGGTTTTTATCATTGCGGTTTCATCTTTTGAATAAATAATTGGTTTTAATATCTTAGTACCATCATTTAAATCAATATAGCACACGTTTTCCGATGTCGCACATACAAGATATTTATAATTGTGAAATGGTATGGGAATAATTTTATCATTCTTCAATTTTTGCATTATTTTATCATCATACACTTTCTCGCCTTTTTGATTAATAATAAGTAGTCTATTTGAATAATATACTTCTATATCATCTATATAATTATAAAATAGAATACCAAGATTATCGCTTGAGTTTGTTACGTTAAAACTTCGCTCTTTGCCTGAATAAATAAGTTTCCCTGATTTATTATATATTTTTGATGTTTTAACACAGTTGTCAGTATGCAGTTCGCCACTTACTTCCATAAAATCTAGATATTTATCACCATATATACATACTTCATTATTAGTACTATATCCTAATGCAACTTTCTCTCCATTTTCTTGTGCTTTTCTATCCAGCATTGAGAAAGATGTGTAATTGAATTTCTTTAATATCGTCTTATCTTTAATAATAAATGCTTTCCCAAAGTAATCTGAGTCAATAAATGTTTCATCGCTATATTTGGAGAAATAATGACCAAAGACATAACCTTCAGTGTTTTCCATTTTTACCTTGTACCAAACACCAGTAATATTATTAACGGTATCATTTATTGTTTCAGGACTTATTATATCAATTATTGTGCCAGAATTAATTTGACCCAAAATATCACTCTTAATGGTTGGCAATTTACGAATATTAACCAAGTCAGTAAGACATATGAGCTTTTCTCTTTTAACTTCAGTATTTTGAATAACTTGATTCGAACAATTAAAAGAAATAACTGAAAAAAGGATAAGAAAAACATATTTACTCATTTAAGCCTCCAAAATCAATTAACTGTTGTTATTTCGCACAACCACATATCTTCGACCCTTCTGTCATATATCCTGCCAAACATAGAACACTTCACGACACTCAATCATCACTTAAATCTATATGACAAATAATTTCAAGTCTGTCAAACTCAAAATAAACCATTTGACGCAGAAGAAATTACGCGTTTACTGAGCGAAGCGAACAAAACGCGTAAAGATATTTCAATATGATTGATAGATAATAATCCAAAGTGCTCAAAGTACTTCAGCAAAAGATGAATGAGAGAATAAGCCCTAAACCATTCGGCGAAGCCGAATACCAAATAAGCGGAGCTTTCGCAATCCGCTGAAAGCGGTGCGAAAATCGAAGCGAAAAAAGCCGCGCGGCGACTGAGCGACGTATTTTTCTTTCACCGGTTTCTTTTGTTACGCAGACAAAAGAAATCGGCAAAACCGGGTAAAGGGTGTGAAACACCCTTTGAAATTATTGCATGATCCATGCAGACAAGGAATTCATAAGGCGAAGCCTTATGTTATACTCCGATTCTCGGAGAAGAACACCTTTTGCGTTTTGCATGACACCATGCGAAAACTGGGTAAAGGGCGTGGAACGCCCTTTGTTTGTATTCCTGACTCTCAGGAAAATCTTACGCCAGAAATATCAATTTCTAAATGCATATCCCGCAGATATCTGAATAATAAACGTATCAATATTTCCTGATTTGGACCCGTTATTATATGTGCGCACAGACGGGCTTGTGCGGCTTATATCATTATCAACAGAAATATTATATCTTGTCCACTCGGCTCCGAGAGAAAGAAAAAATCCTCCGCTGAAATAAAGAACGCCCGCGATTTCAACACCGTAAATTAACGAATTATTTCTCTGACTCGTTTTTGCATCAATTGAATCGAAAAGACCTTTTGCTACAGGAATCGCGTTAAATGTACCTATTGAATAACCGAGAAAAGGCGCAATCGTTACGTCCCACTCGCGCCTCACGGTAACATGATATACCGGAGCAAATGTAATATTCCATGTTTTAAGAAGAAAACCCTGCTCGTTCGGATAGTCCGCGCCGAATGTCGATTTTTGCGCTACCATCGCCCTCGCGAGCTTTCCCTTCACACCAAAATGATCAAGCGGCATATATTCACCGAACATCGAAAAAGCAAATGAATAATGCTGAAGTTCGACCTTCTTTGTAACTTCTGAATCTTCAAAACTATAAGTCGTACCGCTTACAAAATCTTTTTCTGCATTGATAATTGAACCTGAAACTAGACCCATCCCGAGCGAAGCACCTGCAAATATCTGCCCCGCATATGCTCCTTCCGGCGGTTTATCAAGATCTTCGAAAACTGATCTGTCGGCAGAATAAAGTGCGCCTGATGATAAAAAAACAGCAACTGTTATTATTCGGCGCAAATTCATAATGCCTCCAGGTTGAATTATATTAAACCTGCTCAATTTTCTTTTCAACCATTATTAATAATAAACCTTACGAAAATTACAAAAGTCAGTTTTTCTCTCTGCCTTTAAGATATATTAAAAGACCCGCAGCGGCGCACAAAATAAATATCCCCGAAAGAAAAAGGAACCCTTTCGGCGCGCCGAAAGCATCAGCAACCAGTCCGAATACCGGTCCGATAGCAACATATAAAATTCTCGACCCCATGCTCACAGTA
>Ga0116148_1001201_pt1 | contig 28931 bp, 21 predicted proteins | sample AD_UKC055_MetaG_FD_89786 | JGI IMG/M metagenome (GOLD analysis project Ga0116148, IMG submission 89786) | Active sludge microbial communities of municipal wastewater-treating anaerobic digesters from USA - AD_UKC055_MetaG | ecosystem: Engineered > Bioreactor > Anaerobic > Digestate | place: USA...
GATAAGAGTTCTTGTCGCAACTGACATTGCCGCGCGGGGAATTGATATCGAAGAGCTTTCTCTTGTTGTGAACTATGACCTTCCGAACATTCCTGAAACCTATGTCCACCGTATAGGAAGAACAGGAAGAGCCGGTGCAGGCGGTATTGCGATATCATTCTGCGACATTGAAGAGAGGATGCTGCTCAAAGATATTCAGAAACTTATCGGCAGAAAGATCCCCGTCGTGAGCGATCATCCGTTTGTTGCAACTGAACCTGTCATCGAACAGCAGCATATCAAAAAAGCTCCAGCCCGTCTATACCGCAAATCTTTCAGAAAATACTGAACATCATCAACAGGCAAAAAAAAACCCTTCCCGGAGGAAGGGTCTGAAAAATTTTCAGGAAATAACTATTACAGTTCTTTCTTGAAAGAAGGTGCCGGCTTGAATCCAACTGTCTTTGAAGCGGGGATCTTGATTGCCTGGCGAGTTTTCGGATTGATACCTTTGCGAGCTTTTCTGTTGTTAACTTTAAAAGTTCCAACGCCGTTAAGGTTGATCTTTCTTTCTGCTGCAATTGTGTCCTTAAGAATTGATGTGAACACATTGTAGATCTCTTTTGCCTGGTCATTGGTAAGTGTTGCGGCAACATTTTCCTTCAATGTCTTGATGAAGTTTGTTTTTGTTGTTGCAACGAGTGAATTTTTCTTTTTTGCCATTCGAAACTCCTTTTCTCAAAAGTTCATAAAAGGGACTCGCTTATTCTATGATACTGAAAAGCAATGTCAACTCTTTTTGATGTTTTTTTTAACTTTTTTTTCAACCTTAGCCAAGCCAGCAAAGGGTTTGGCAGACATGGCGAGCATTTTTATCAGCAATTTCAAATAGTTACTGGCGGTACAACATCTTGTTTGCAAATTGATTCAACCTTAATATTTTTAGCTACTTAAAGGTTTTTTTTTAATCTCTGACCATGTTTTGGCCCAAAAACCTGACAAGAATTTCAGAAATTTCAGCGGCCGTTGCTGTCGAGGCATCCGGTGTTAAATGCATGCCGTCAAAAAAAACTGTCTCATGATCGCCGTCAAAAATATCGGACTGATCAACAAAAAGAAAGCTCTTCTTTTTCTCATTCATTATCTTTTGAACATTCACTGTACACTTTTTAATATATCTGTCATATCCCGGGAGCATGGCTTCATAATAAAGCGTCATTTCTTTTTCCAGATCGCTTAGCGGTTCTTTGGTCTGAGGAACAGGAGGAAGTATAAGAATTGTTTCAACGCCCTTATCTTTTAAATGCTGCGCAGCATTTTCTATTCTGTTAAAAAATATGTTGTGAAACTCTTCCGCAGTTTTTTTCTGCAGATCCGGAATATCGACATATTCCCGACTCTCTCCCAGCAATGTGCCGGCCAACTCCCCTTTTGCTGAATGAATGATCAGATTATATATCTTTCTGTTCTGCAGCCATCCTTTCGGAAACATGATACCGACAAGCCGCTTAAAAGTTTCCTCATCCATAGGGCTGTCGGAATTAAACGGGATCCAGTCTATGTTGCCGTGCAGATATGCATAGTTCATATCCGAAAAACCGTAGTAGAAAACAGCTATGTCAAGATCAAGCACCTTCTGAAACATCTTTGCCGTTTCAATACTCCTTTGAAGGTCACTTCCTTCAATTCCCAGATTGAAAACAGTGATCTTGCGGTTTGGAAAACTTCCGCTCATGTTTTTTTCAATCAGAGCAGGGATCGTTTTGTCGTCAGGGAGATAGTTACCCCAGATCCTTGACGCACCGAAAACAGCTATTCTGATCTCACCTTCGATCCTCGGTTCAACTTCTTTTCCCCTGAAACCTAGAGAATTGAAATTAACCGTTTCGCTTTCTGCCGGTTTATAGATGTACACTATGCTGTCTCTTATCAGAACTCCTCTCTGACCTATGCTGATAATGTCACGCCTGAATTTTTCAGCATCACTCCATTGTTCTTCAGCAAAGGTTTTTGAAGCATAATATTCAAAATCATTCAGGACATCTCTGGTATCAAAAACATGAAGAGCCGTTTCAGAAAGAAGGAGATATATCACAAAAATTGCCATGAATATTAAAAATCCTTTAAATGATAAGATCCTGTCAACTCTTTTTATTTTCATGTCAGAACCTGAAATAAATGAAAGGATCTGCAAACATCATTGAACTGTGTGAGATCGAAAGAGCAAAAATAACTGCCAGAAAAACTGTTTCAAAATAGTTTGCATACGAATTTTTCCGCAACTTTTTTTCAAAGATCCGGTACAGCGGAAACATAAACAGCATCCCTGCAGTCCAGGCGGCCATTGTTCTCATCTCAGTTACATACAACGGAAAATTAAATCCTGAAGGGTTGAACATTGCTTCGGCAAATGACAAAAAATGAGAAAAAGAATCAGACCTGAACACAACAAAAATAAGCATTACAACAAAGAAAGTGACGGGTCTTTTCATAAACTCCGGCAGTGCCAGTCCTATCGACCTTCCTCCTTTTTCCAGAATCATGGCCGATCCGTGGAAAAGCCCGAACAACACAAAATTCCAAGATGCACCGTGCCAGAGTCCGCATACAAAAAAAACTGTCCATAGTGCCAGATACATTCTGAACACCCCTTTTCTGTTACCGCCCATCGGAATGTAAAGATAATCCCTGAACCATGTGGAAAGCGAAATATGCCACCTTCTCCAGAACTCAGTTATTGACCTTGAGATAAGCGGATAATTGAAGTTTTCCGGGATCTTAAGCCCGAACATTCTGCCAAGTCCGATCGTCATATCGGAGTATCCCGAAAAATCAAAATATATCTGCAGTGTAAAGAGAAATGCTCCTGTCCATGCTGTCAGAACATCCAACGACCCAGGACCAGCAATAAATATTTTATCCACAGGAACAGCTAAAGTATTAGCAATAAGGACTTTTTTCGCCAGACCGTAAATGAACCTTTTAATACCGTACAACAGTGATCTGTAATGCACCATCCTGTTTTTAAGCTGAGGAATGAAATTGTTATATCTCAGTATCGGACCTGCGATAAGTTGCGGAAAGAAGGAAATATAAAGAGCCGTATCAATGAAACGGGGCTTTCCGGCGTCCGGATTTCGATATATATCAACTATGCAGGATACCGCCTGGAAAGTAAAGAACGAGATGCCCACCGGGAGATGAAGCCGGACCTCAGGGATCCTGATACTGAAGCCGGAGATCAGATGATTTATCTGGACAGTAAAGAAGTTCGCATATTTGAATACAGCAAGAACGCTCAGGTTTATCACGATCCCTGCAAATGCCGTCCAGAAAGCTGTTTTAGGGTGTTTTGTAATTAAAAGCGAGGCAAAGAAAGTCACCGATATCGTAAAGATCATTAAAACAAGAAAAAATCCTTCCCCGTAAAAGTAAAAGCAGATGCTTGCAAGCATTAAAAAACCGTTTTTCGTTTTTTGAGGAATGACCGAATGAACCAGCCATACAAGCGGAAAAAAAATGTATAAAAAAACCGGACTGCTGAAAACCATAACATCTCCCGGAACATTCTTACGGCATTATCCCGAATCAAATGGAAAAATCAACATCATTATATTTAAATAAAAGTTTGATTTATAGCCATCTTTATGTATCATTGCGCAAGAAATTTTTTGGGGTTTTCCTGAGTTGGCATTTTCAGAAGTCAACAGGCTCGTTTCCGAGCGCATTCCTCTTGACAAAATAATCTCGAAGTATGTGAAGCTGGAACCCTCTTCAAAAGGATTCAAAGGACTCTGCCCTTTTCACAACGAAAAAACCCCTTCATTCTATGTCAACACTGTTGAAAACTTCTTTTACTGTTTCGGTTGCGGAGTATCCGGAAATGCGATAACATTTCTTATGCTCAAAGACGGGTATTCATTTTCCGATGCAATAAAGAAACTCGGTGAAGAGTTCAATATTCCAGAATTAATAAAGGAAAATCCTGAAATAGACAGCGCTCTTGAAAAAGAAAGAGCTGCTATTTTCAATGCAAACAAGGTTGCCGCAAAAATATTCATTGAGCTTCTTGAAGAAAATGCTGAAGCGTTGAAATATCTTGAAGAGCGGGCTGTAACTAACGAGATCCGGAAAAAGTTCGGAATAGGTTTTGTCGGTTCGGGAGAACGGTTCGTTGAGTTGATGAAAGAACGGGGCGTCGATATGAACACGATGATGCGTGCAGGACTGATAAGACTCGACAGCTACTCCAGACCGGTCAGCTTCTTTTACAACAGGATCATCATCCCCATCATTCACAACAAGAATGTCATCGGTTTCGGCGGAAGAATATTTTCAGGTAACGGCCCTAAATATCTCAATTCTCCAGATACGATCGTTTTCAACAAGGGAGAGAACATCTTCGGAATAGATTTTGTAAGAGAAGGGCTGAAAGGTTTTCCTTTTGTGGTTCTTTGCGAAGGTTATTTTGATGTAATCGCAATGCACCGCAGGGGATTCTGTACTGCTGTGGCATCGCTCGGAACTGCAATAACAGAGTCGCACCTTGAAATACTTGATAAATTCAACAAGCCGGTGGTTCTCTTTCTGGACGGAGATGAAGCCGGAAGGAAAGCTGCCAGAAGAATTGCCAAACTCAAGATACCGGAAAAGATCGATCTCCGCGCAGCTTTTATAAAACAGGAAGGGGAAGATCCCGACTCTCTTCTTCGGAAAGACAATGGAGATAACCTTGTCAGAGACCTTATAGAACTGTCCAGACCGCTTTTTCAGGAACTTATCGATGAACAGCTTAAGATCTATAACTCTCTTGACAACCTTGAAGAGAAAATAAAGGTCGAGGACAGAATAAGAGAGATCGTTAAAAACATTCCTCAAAGGAAATTAAGGACTTACCATCAATATATTCTCAAAAACAGCGGCAACTCAATAAAAATCTTCTATGACAGGGACAAAAGGATTGCAGGACAGCTTAAAAAAGCTGAAAACGGACTGATGACAAAAAATGAGTTTTCATCAAAAGACTTTAATGAAAGGTTGAAACGGCTTGCAGTTCTGGCTGCTCTTCACAATGAATTCATTCCTGCGCTTGAAAATGTGAAGGATGTATTCTTTTCCTCTGATCTGGCTATCGTGTATGAACAGATCGTTAAATGTTATTTTGAAGGAGAGGATCCGGCAGAAATTTCTTTAAGGGTCGATCCGGAAGGAACTATTGCTTCTGAATTTGAACAAAAGGAGTTGAATTTTATTGAAAGAACTTTCCGTAGAGAACTTTCATATGTCAGATTTCAGAAGAACAATGAACTGATAAAGATCCTTCAATCAGATGAATCTCCTGAAAGCCACGCTAAAAAATGGGAGCTTACGCTTGAAAACAGAAAATTAAAAGAAATAATTGCAGACAATGAAATTAAAGAACCTGATAAATCTGAGGAGTGCTAAATGAGAAAACCCCCTTTTATGAGAAAGAAAGAACTTGTTCCGAGGAAAACCGACTCCAGAGTTCTGCGTAAAAAAACTAAAGATGATGAACAGGATGAGAAAATCTCCAGCAAGATCGAACAGTTCCAGAAAGAAGGGAAAAAGCCAAGCGTCTCTTTGAAAAACATTGCCGAAGGGGTGCTTAATTCTGAAGGCAATGTTTCCATTCAGGATATTGACGGCATGATCCCGGAGAATTCGGACTTTGGCGTAGACGATATGGAAATGCTTTTCAACATCCTTGATGATTTCAATGTTGACATAACCATCGAGCCCTCTTCTGATGATGATTCTCCAGTTGTAGAACCCGTTACCGCCATAATGAAGAAAGGGACGACAACTCATGAGAGGGGAAGGAAAGATCCTTTAAGAATGTATATGCTTACGATTGGAGCTGTTCCTCTTCTCACAAAGGACGGTGAAGTTGAAATTGCAAAAAGGATCGAGTCCGGTGAAAAGGAGATAATAAAAATACTCCTTGATTTCTTCATTACTTTCAAAGAAATAGTCAGCATTCCTGACAAAGTTATGAACGAACAGCTTAATATTAAAGAAATAGTGCGTGAACTTGAAGAAGAGATCGATGATGATGTGAGCGATCTGGAAGAAGAGGATGAAGAGGAAACCCCGATCGACGACGATGATGATGATATAGATAATGCTGATAAAAAGGAAAAGGAAAAGGCATCTCCTGATAAGAAAAATGATGAAACGACAAAAGACACAAACATTTCAGATAAAAACCTTGCCCTCATAGAGATGACAAATGCCGCAGTTGAACAGCTCAAGATCGCAAACAGGGAAAGAACCAAATTCCTTAAAATGGCGGAGTCTACGACCATTAAAGAGGAAACAAGAAAGAAACACAGGGAAAATGCAAGAAAGATCATGGAAAAAATGATCGGTATAATCCTTGAGATGCGTCTTAACAAGATCTATCTCAACTCTCTTTGCGAAAAGATCCGTCAGTATGAAGAAAAAGCGAAACAGCTTCAGAACAACATATCCCACATTGAACAGACAATGAACATGACTTTTGAACAGATGGGTCAGATCATTGCAAAACCCGACAAATTCCCTCTCATTGACCAGAAAAATTCTCACATAGCGGAAAAATATGCACTTATCAACCAGACAAAAAGAAGCATCAAGAAACTTGAAGCTGAAACGGCTCTTTCCATAGACGAACTGAATAAAAACTCCAAAGCGCTCAGAGATGCGGAAGAAGCTGTGAGATTTGCAAAGAATCAGCTTATTCAGGCAAATTTGCGGCTTGTTGTAAGTATCGCAAAGAAATACAACAACCGCGGTCTTGATTTCAAAGACATCATCTGCGAAGGAAACATCGGTCTCATCAAAGCCGTTGACAAATTTGAATATTACCGCGGATACAAATTCTCGACCTATGCCACCTGGTGGATCCGTCAATCTATCACAAGAGCAATTGCTGATCAGGGCAGGACGATAAGGATACCTGTTCACATGATCGAAATGATGAATAAGATCAACAAGACCATTAAAGAGCTCACAAACAAACAGGGGTTTGATCCGAGCATATCGGATGTTGCAAAGCACATGAACCTTCCGGAAGAAAAGATAAGAAAGGTTTGGAGAAGCGCAAGAGAGACCATCTCACTTGAAACTCCGATCGGTGAAGACGAAGACAGCCAGCTTCAGGATTTTGTTGAAGATCCGAAGACACTTTCTCCCGAGGATTATACCGCAAGACAGAACATGGCGGAAATAATCAGAGATCTTTTCAACGGTCTCACGCCCAGAGAGGAAAAAGTTATACGGATGCGGTTCGGCATCGGAGAAACTGAAACCTATACGCTTGAGGAAATAGGCAAGGAAATGGGTGTTACCAGAGAAAGGATCCGCCAGATAGAAGCAAAGGCAGTGCTTAAACTCAAGAAAATGCTCAAAACCAGAAAAACTTCCTGGGAAGATTTCATTTAAACATCAGATATTCCGAATTTCTTAAATATTTTATAAAGCGCAACTCTTGATATGCCTGCAGTTTTTGCAGTTGCAGCCATATTTCCGCCAGAATGTCTGAGAAGTGCTGAAAAATACTCTCTTGTGAATTTTTCCATCATCTTCTCTTTTTCTGCATGATAACTTCTGAGTCCGGTTTCATTCTCAAGACAAGGAATAACATCTCCGGCTTCAGAATTCTCATTATTTACTGAAAAGATCTCTGCCGGGATATCTTCCGGCTTTATAGTGTCTCCATCAGCCATTATGACCGCCTGGTTTATCACATTTCTAAGCTGCCTTACATTGCCCGGATAATCGTACTGCATAAGTGCGGAAAGGGCTTTTTTGTTAACCCTTTTTACAGAAGTTTTAAAATTTGCATTGGCTTCCCTGATAAAATTCTCGATAAGGTTGGGAATATCATCTTTATAATCCCTTAACGGTGGAACTTTTATCGGCACAACATGAAGCCGGTAATACATATCCATCCTGAACTCACCGTTACTGACCATTGATTCAAGATCACGGCTTGTGGCGGCAATGACCCTGACATCAACCTTTCTTGCAACCTTGCTGCTTCCGACAGGTCTTACCTCTCCACTCTGAAGGGTTCTTAACAGTTTTACCTGAAGCATGATCGGAAGATCACCTATTTCATCCAGAAAGATCGTTCCCCCTTCCGCCTTCTCAAACTCACCGGTTTTGTTGTAATACGCTCCGGTGAAAGCACCTTTGACATGGCCGAACATTTCACTTTCAAGCAATTCTGAAGGTATGGCGGCACAATTAAGCGTAATAAAGGGTTTGTCTTTTCTCGGACTGTTAAAATGTATAGCATGTGCCAGAAGCTCTTTTCCCGTTCCGCTCTCTCCGCGAAGAATGACTGTCGCATCTGTACGGGACGCTCTCTCTATCCTTTTTTCAACATCCTTCCAGCCCTCGGAATGTCCGAGTATCATTATCGCATCACCTCTTTTTGATGTCTCTTCAAAAAGCTGTGCACGCCTTATGAACATTGTGGCTTCTTTTGCAAGCGCTTTTATAAGTGTCGCATCTTCTTCGCTGAATTCATCCTTATTCTCAGATTCTATCGCAATAACACCGATCGATCTTTTCTGAAACTCTATCGGAACGACAAGAGATGATTTTATTCCCTGAAAAAGCGGATAATAGTTCGGATCATTCTCTGTGTCGTTGCAGATATACGGTTCGTTTGTCTTTATTGCTATTGATGCAAGACTTTTTTCATCAGTAGCTATTTTTTCAGGCAGGATGGAAAGCGACTTTCCTTTTACAGCTCTGGGCTCAAACTCCAGTTCGCCTGTCTTTTCATTTAACAAAAGGATACAACCGCATTTAAGCTTTATTTTTCTCAATGCAAGTTCCAGCAGATTTTCAAGAAGCTTGTTAAGTTCTATGCTGTTAAGGTGACTTCCATCAGGTGCTTCCGATTGAGCTCCCTTCATTTTCCAAAGCATTTCCGACTCCTTACCGGCGATCATTTTATTGTATCTTTCTGAAAAGATGCTCCAGAACTGAGGCAGGATGGTTTCAGCGATACTTGTTGTCTTTTTCAGGTCTGCATTTGTGGTATGCAATCCGAGAACTGCACCTCTTATCCCTTTTTCAAGCCTTGTCATGTCCCAGAAAAGATGATATCCTCTAAAAAACCTGAGTCGTTCTTTGTGTCCAGAATTTTCAAACTTACCTGAAAATCTCAAGTTCTCATTTTTGAGCATAAACCTGAAAAAACTGATAACATCTTTATCCACATTCTGATCAGTCGGAAATATCTGTAACTCCTCTTCATATTTATCCCACAACACCGCATAAACAACTGTTCCTGGCATAAAACTCTGAACAGAAGTGTTAAGTTTTATTATCATATCATCAATATCAGTCGATTTTATAAGCTCCTTTACTACATCAAGAATATTCTTGTATGCGTCTTTATTTGTAATTGCATTCATGATAACCTCCGTTTACACTAAAAACGGTAGAAATATGGCATTTTATGAAAAAAGTGTCAATTTTTATCTAAAAGAGTTTCATCTGTTCGTGATGAATGTCTGCTTTGAGTTTGAAACTTTTGCGGTATATTTCGCAGGGTCCGATCTTTTCAAGTATTTCGTAATGTTCGCTTGTCGGATAACCTTTGTGGAGGTCGAGTTTATACTCCGGATAAATGAGTGCAAGCCGGTTCATTATTCTGTCTCTCTGCGTTTTTGCAAGGATCGATGCGGCGGCGATGTTGACACTTTTTGAGTCTCCTTTGACAACTGCTTCTTCAAGATCAAATTTGCCTGTCACTCTGTTTCCGTCTATCAGAACTATCTGTTTTCCTTCAACTTTTCTTTTAACTCTTTCAATGCACTTAGCCATTCCAAACATTGTCGCATGAAGAATATTAAGTTCGTCAATGATTTTTGGAGAAACTGAATAGACTGCCCAGACACTGTTTTTTATAATTTGCGGAAGAAGTTCAAGCCGCTTTTTTTCTGAGAGTTTCTTTGAATCGTTCAGTCCCTCAATATCGCAGAAAAGACAGACCGCGGCAGTTACAACCGGTCCGCATAAAGGTCCCCTTCCCGCTTCATCAACTCCGATGACTGAAAAGCCCTTGATCTGATAATTTCTATCAATTTCCCCAATTAAACCGTTCATTCCTTAATACCTTCAAACAATCTCAGAAGCACATGATTTAAAAAATTCAGTCCTTTCTCAGAGCACCTTATAACACTTTTATCAATCACTATCAACTCTTCCTCAACAAGTTCTTTAACCACTTTTTTTTCAAACATCTGCTCAAATGATCTTTCAAATATCTCATTGAATTTATTGAGTTTTATTCCACTAACTACTCTAAGCCCCATGAGAAGAAATTCCATTATCAGCTCATTTTTGTCAGGATAATACCGGCTTAATCCGTCACCGTTTATGAAAGATTCCAGATCTTCAACATAAAAACTGTGTTCTCTTTTATTTTCAATGAACGATTTCGCCCCTGCACCAATTCCAAGCCATGAATCAAAATTCCAGTAAAGCATGTTGTGAACTGATTCTTTCCCTTTTTTTGAATAGTTGCTTATCTCATATTTTTCAATTCCTCTGTTTTTCAAAAATTCCACGATTGCTTCTTCCTGCTTCATCGTTTCATCTTCATCGATCAACATTGGAGCATTCTTTTTTTCAGGCGGAGTATATTGATAAGCGGAAACATGGACGGGGTTGACAAGTTTAAAAACATTTTCAAGTTCTTCTGTAATATTGCGGTCTTTGCCGATGCCATAGATCAAATCAATTGAAATGTTGTCAAAGTTGTCATTTATCAGTGGAAGTGCTTCTTTCATTTGAGCAACACTCACCCTTCTATTCATCTCTTTAAGCACATTATCATCAAATGACTGGACACCTGCACTTATTCTGTTCACCCCTGAATTCCTTAAACTTTTAAGCCATTTATCACTAATATCAGCAGGATTGACCTCAACTGTGATCTCCATCTTTTTAATATCGCATCCAAGTTCACTCACAGCGTTTAAAAGATCTGAAAAGAACTCTTCATCCATCACTGAAGGGGTTCCTCCACCGACATAAAGCGAAACAATTTCAGTCCCAATGAGTTCATCAAACCGCTCAATCAGTTCACTTATCACCTTATCACCGTAAATTCTCATGATCTCGAGGTCTTTTATCACTTCGCTATAAAAATCACAGTAACTGCACCTTTTCACACAAAACGGAATATGAATGTAAATCCCTGACTTTTTCATATATCACCTCAACTACAAATTCCACAAAGCGAAAGAATCAGCTTCCTCTTTGTTTCTTGATCCGGCAAGTGAAATAACTTTCAAGGAAATATCTGGATACTCTTTCATGAATGCTTCATACTTTTTTTCTTTATATGATGCGGTGGAATATTTTACTTCGAAGGCGGTCTTTGACTCAGGGACAACAAAATCCACTTCTTTTCCGTCTGCGGTTCTCCAGTATTTGATTTCATCGGCATAGTGATTAATCTGCAATGCTCTTAACACAGCAGTTTCAAAAACCGCACCTTTATCGTTTCTGATATCCATCGGCTGGAACGAATTTAAGAAAAAGTTCATCAATCCGGTGTCGTTCATGTAAATTTTAGGCATTTTTGTCAATTCCTTCCTCACATTTGAATAAAAAGGTGAGATAAGAGTTATGTGAAAAGATTTCTGCATGACATACAATGCGTGCTCTATTAAATTTCTTGTCGTTTTCAGAGTCTGTGAAACTTCAGAGACATTAAGCAGATTACCACTTTGCGAAGAAAATATTTTCAGCATTCTGTAATAAAGTTCATCATTTGCAAAACCTGCCTCTCCTATATCCTTTTTAATGTATGAATATGCAATTTCCCTTAAGATCTCCTTCTTTTCAGAAATATCAGCCAGAACAACGGCAGGGTATCCGCCATAAAGGAGAAACTCCATCACAAAAGGGATGAGTTTGTCAGCGATTATCAAAGGTGTCGGATGATTTAGATCATTAACAAGTTCAGATGCATTTTTAAAAATAAGAAATTCCTTGAAAGAAAGAGGCAGCAGTTCAAATATCTTTTTTCTTCCGCTTAAAGAATCCTTAAATTTCTTATCAATATAAAAAGATGAAGATCCGGAAACTATCAATTTTATGTTCTCTCTATGCTCATCGTAAAGATATTTGAGAAATGATGCCGGATCATCAAGATATTGTATTTCATCAATAAAAACGAACATTTTCCGTTCACCGGGATGCGGCAGAATCCTGAACAGATTCTTGGGTGACTCCTTGAGCAGAACCCTGTATTCAATGTCTTCAAGAGTTAGATAATAACAAACCTCTCCAACTGATTCAAGATGCTTCATTACCTGCTTCATTGCGGTTGTCTTTCCAACCTGACGGGCACCGGTGATAAGAAGTATCAAGTCACTGCTGAGGTGTTCCTTTATTTCACCAACAATAGATCGCTCGAAATTCATGGCATTTTCCTCCGGAACAAAACAATTACAGAAAAATTATCCGATATTTTTCACATTTTGCAATAAAATTATCCGATATTTTTTAACATAATCACGAAAATTATCCGATTTTGAAGATTTCAGGAATCAAATATGGTGGAATGAACTTAATTTCCTTGTCACCGGTATTTTCAACATGCGGTTTTCCGGTATATATTACAAAACCTTTTTTAGCGTTCATGTCGTTCATAAATTCAAGAAGCTGATTTACGGGCTTTAATGACGGCTTATCTGCGAGCTTGACTTCAACGGGGATTGTCATGTTATTGTGCCTGACTATGAAATCAACTTCGTTCCTTGACTTATTGTTCTTTTTATAGGTCGTTATCATTCTCAGCGACCCTGCATAGGTCACAAGTTCCTGTAAAACAACATTTTCAAGCAGTTTTGCAGACACTTCATTTCCGTTTTTCAAAGAAACCGGCATCATCGAGTTTATAAGAAAATTCATTATTCCCGTGTCAAAAACATATTTTTTTGAACTGTATCCTTTTTTTGAAGTCTGCTGAAAGGTTTCGTTGTTAAGATAATAAGCAATATGCCACGATCTCAACGCTTCCAGTACTTTCGGTAGTATTATTCTGTAAGATGGTGAATCTGTTGAAAGAATTGTGCTGTTCGTTGTAGGAAACGCAACATTGTGACCGATGGTTTTAAGGCAGTGTTCCATCAAAGTTCCGTACTGGACAGCATGTGTGCGGTTTTCTCTATCATTGTGAATATATCTGTCAGCATCTCTGTAAAAGTTGTTAAGAAGTGATTCAAAATGGATCAGCAGCGGTTCTTTTTCAATATATGCACTGACTATTCCGGGCAACCCGCCTGCAAAAATGAACTGTTCATACTGACTCATTAGAATTTCATGAATATTTTCATCAAGAACACCTGATGAATCAAAAAGAAGATCAAAATAATTCTCCTTATTTGAAAATCTTAAGAATTCCCTGAAATTCATCGGCCTCATAACAATTTCAAGAACTCTTCCGACAGGCATCGGCATATTTTCATCAAAAAGATTGGAAAGAATTGATCCGGAAAGAATCACTTTCTGATCTGTCCATTCACGATGCATCTGCATTATGAATTTTCCAAGCGATTTTGATGCCTGTGCCTCATCAATTATCAGAATTCTTTTTCCATCGGGCTTAAAATTAAAGAACTGAACAAGATAATTTGAGAACTTTTCAAAAGTATCTGCATTTTTCAGTGACTGGACTTCCGTGTTTTCATCCCACAGATTTATTATCAGTTTTTCTTTATCGTATTTGAAATTCTGAAGCATTGTGGTCTTGCCTGTCTGCCTTGCTCCGCTTATCAGGATGATCCTTGAGACAGAAGAGTTAAGCAAATTAATTAAATCTTTTTCAATGTCTCTTTTTACATACATTTTTCACCTCATGATCCATTTACACAAAAGGATTATCGTCGAATTTATGCGCCTGTCAACATAAATTCGCGCGAAATTGTGTGAAATTTGACATAAATTCGCGCGAAATTGTGATTTTTGATTAAAAACTGAACTCCAATCCGAGGGAACCTTCAAACATCTGATCCAAATCAGCACCGGGTTTGAGGTTGAAAATGCCTCGCAGGGCAAATGTATCACCGAATTCTGCTCTGGCACGGAGAAATAAAGATGTGCTGTCTTCATATTTTCTCCAGGTAGTTATATTTGTGAGCCAACCAGCCTGTCCACCACCAAATTCCACGTTTTTTATCTTAACATTGAATGCTATCTGGATCATACCGAAAGGATACTCCGGATGAAAGATTCCTGTTGATATCCACATAAAATCCATTTTGCCCGCTTCAAGAAGAAGTCCACCCATAGGTTTAAATATAAACTGGTCAGGTTCCTCCTTGAAATATTCTTTCCACATGCTCAGCATAAAGTCAGTTCTCATTCTGAAATATTTTGCATTGTAGGAAACTCCAAGCGAACCCATTCCGCTGTTGTATATCCTCTCAAGATCAGAGGGCTTATCATTTTCATCATCCGGATCAAACTCCTGAGCTATTCTCTTTGATCTGGAGTACGTTCCTGAAACATGCATTGAGACATTTTCATCAAGTTTTCTATCGTATTTTGCTCCCACACTTCCCTGAATGTACTTGTCAGTTGTTGAGCAACTGGAAACCGTAAATGTGTTGAACGCCCCGAAAACCGTAATAGCGCTGTCTTTTTCATCTTCTGTGGCAGGCTCTGCTTCAACTATCCCGGCAAAAAGAAGAAGGAATATCAGGAATTTTGTAATTGTCTGTCTGTTCATTACTTCAGCGCACCAATATTAAGAACTGAGAAATAGAACTGTCCGTTTGAAGATGGACATGGATCCACATCCTGTCCGTTTGTAAACTGTCCATCTGGGTCGTTTTCAGAAACCGTCACGCTGAAATCGGCAAAATATTCAAAGTTATTAACCACTTTGCTTTCTCCATTCCTCAAGAGAACCGCTTCTTCACCTTCTATACTGAATTCAACTGGTGGTTGAAAAGTATAATCTGTTATCTTCTTGATTGAATAATCTTCAGTTATGCAGATCTCTTGGCATGACGGTAAATCTTTCTGCGTGGCTGTCAAGGCCGGCGTCATATTTGCAAGATCTGACTGATAAAGTGAATCCCATGAATATCCGCCCGAACCCATTATGTTCAGAACAAGCCATGTATCATCTTCATATGTAATTATTTTTATGAGAGTTCCTCCATTATAATTTCCTGAAACATGCAGAAATATCGTTTTCCCGATCATTGAATCTTTAAAAAAAGACCTGTCAAACCCGCTGAACCTAATAGTGTATCTGTCTGCATCAAAACATTTTTCGCCCTTAGAAACTCCTGAAATATCTGTAAATTTCTGGCTTTCTGAAGAAAAATAATACGGAGATTCATATATGTAAAGTGTTGAAAAATCATTCGTTTCCCCGGACTCTATTTTGTCAATTGTCATGGAACACACCTTAATACTTGAATTCATTCCAAGTTCATGTTCTTCAGGACCCACGAAATGAACAAGCCGGAACGATCTTTCTCCCGGATAGACACACGATTCATCACCAACTATACCAGAAACGAAGTTATCGTAAACTTCGGTAAAACATTCCTCTTTTTCCTGAATATCTGAGTCACCATTTTCATCAATCAAACTGTCATCATCGAGATTATCTGTTTCTGAAATATCCTGATCGTTTTTCACACCATTTTCATCATTTGAGTTGTTCACTTCGTTTCCGCATGAAACAAAAAACGGCATCAAAATCAGGCATAAAATAAAATTTTTAACCATTGTATCCTCCATCAGAATTTCAAAATACGGTATATAGTATCGGAATTTATTGTTTTTTATCAAATTTTGAAGATTTTGGAAAAATTACACAAATTCCACAGACAAAAAAATCCGATATTTTTAAAACCTGAAGCCGGCAAATCCATAGACATCCGGCCTGTAATATTTCAAATTCATACCATAATCATACCCATCCCCTGCGCTTACAAAATACACAGGCAGATCAAGTGAAGCTCCAATTTGAAGGGCAAAATGTTTTGATATGTGTAAAACATACGAGATTTCTGAAGCAATATCAATCCATGAACCGAAGTAGATTGTAAAATCGTTCTCGCGACGATGTTCGTAAGTTGTATATCCCACTGCCATCCCGCCGCTAAATCTTATTTCATTGCGATTATTCTTGTCCAGAAACAATGGAAATCCGAGCATTGTTTTGAATTTTATCGTGGCTCTGGGGATATTATTAGCTTTAGTATCACGATATTTTAAACCCCAGTGGAATTTCAATGTTTCAAGAAAAAACCGATCCCATCTGAAAGTAAATAATGTAAGGTCACCTTCAAAACCATATATTCCGTACCCGGCGGCAATTGAGACCCATTCAGTTTTTGTACGGGAAAAAAGTGGAGCAGTTTGATTTTCTGTTTCAGGTCCTTTCTCATTCGCACTGAGTAAAACCGACAAAAACAGAAAACAACCAAGAAAAACCAATTTCTTCAATGCTTCCTCCCTCATAATTCCATCACGGTTCCACAACTTCCACAGGAGTCAGTTCCCACGCTTTGCCATTACCGAGCTGACCGTCATAATTGGCTCCCCAGCAGTAGAACTCTCCGTTCCTTATGCCGCAAGAGTGTCCCGCTCCTGCTGAAACGGCTGACCAATTCGAAAATTCACCAATTTTTTCAGGTGTATATGTGTCTGTTCCATATCCATTTGTTCCGTTCCCGAGCTGGCCTGAAATATTTAATCCCCAGCAGTAAAGATTCCCGTTTCTTATTCCACAAGCGAATAAACGCATTCTTGAAATAGCTGACCAGTCATTTTCATTACCAATTTGAATCGGAGTTTTCATCACGGATGCTGCTCCGGCATCCATCAAACCCCTTTCATTTTTCCCCCAGCAGAATAATTTTCCTGATCTGATGCCGCATGTATCGGAATCACTGGCTGATACCCATGTCCAATCGGATTCTGTGCCGATTCGAGCAGGAGCAGTACGGCTGTAATAAGTGCCGTCTCCGATTTGTCCTGTATCGTTTTTACCCCAACAGTAAAGTTCACCGTTTCTTATTCCACAAGTATATGAAATCCCTATTGAAACCATGCTCCAGTCATCCTGTGTGCCTATCTGGACAGGGTGTACTTTATCCGAGGTTGAATCGTCTCCGAGCTGTCCATCACGGTTAATTCCCCAGCAATACAATTTGCCGGACCTTATTCCGCAGTAATGCTGGGAATAGGTCGCAATTTTTTCCCAGTCATTATAGCCAATGATTTTAACAGGACTTGAATTTATAACAGTTGTAAAAAGATCACTCAAGGAAAAATCCACTCCCCAGCAGAACATTTCACCGTTATTTATTCCACAAGTATTAAACAGTCCTGTTGAAACAGCTGACCAGTCATTATCATTTCCTATTTTGACAGGGGTTTCTTTATCAACAGTTGTTCCATCGCCTATCTGTCCGTAATCATTATTTCCCCAGCAATAGAGCTCCCCTGCCTTTATAATACAGGTGTTGTAAATACCTGCCGTGAAAAAGGAAACTGACTCTGTTGATCCATAGATCAATTCAGGAGTATTTCTTAAAGATGTTTTTCCAACTCCTGTCTGACCGTAGGAATATTCACCCCAGCAAAACACTTTATTATCTTTTTTTCCACATGAATGCATAAACCCCAGACCAACATCTGTCCAGCTTTCACTATTATCAATATTTGTCGGAATATATTTATCTACATTTGTTCCGTCTCCAAAATTTCCATTACTGTTATTACCCCAGCAATAGATTTTTTCTTCTCTTATTCCACAAGTCCCATTGAGATTAGTCGAAATTTTTGTCCAGTCGCTGTAAGTGCTTATTTTTTCAGGAGAATGCGTGTTGCTGTCGGTTCCCATGAGTCCTGTTCCAAGCTGACCATATTGATTGCTTCCCCAACAGTAAAGTTCACCGTTTCTAATTCCGCAAATATGAAATGAGGTACTGACAGAAGACCAGTCGCTGGAAAGACCGATCCTTTTTGGAATGTGAGATGGAGCATTATCATCGCTTTCCAACTGACCGTGCCAATTCGCACCCCAGCAGTAAAGTTCACCATTTCTAATTCCGCAAGTATTGTCAAACCCTGTGTCAACAATAAGCCAGTCTTCAGATTTTCCTGCCTGGACCGGAATACTGGAATCATCAGTTGTTCCGTTGCCAAGAATCCCATAGGAATTCTGACCCCAGCAGAAAAGTTTTCCGCCTCTGATTCCGCATGTGTGATAAAAACTTGAACTCACACTTGTCCAGTCATTGTCAGTTCCAATTTTTACAGGAACATTTTTGTTTTCTGTCGTTCCGTCTCCAATTTGACCATATTGATTGTCACCCCAGCAAAATAATTCTCCATTTTTTATCCCGCAAGTAACAGAAATACCCGCAGAAATAAATGACCATTCGCTGTAATTTCCAATTTGTACAGGAGAATACTTGTCAATATTAGTTCCGTCGCCTAACTGTCCGGAATAATTGGAACCCCAGCAAAATAATTTCCCATCTGTTATCTGACAACTGTGACCATAACCTGAATCCATCTGGTTCTGACTGTATTCACATGAAGCAAGATCGTATCCGGAGCAGTTTTCCAGACATGCTGCAGTTCCTGCCGAGAAAACAAGAGAGTTAATTTCCGTACAACTTTTTGATTCTCCGGTGTTGCAGACAGCATTCTCAGTTCCGCAAAGGTTTATATTTTCTTCATCTGCATCAAGATCAGCATCATCTATTTCAGTGTCATCCTCATTTTCCAATCCTTCATCATCTTCAAATTCAGTTATTTCATCCGGTTCAGTGTCGTTTTCATCCGGCTTAACGGTTTCGTCAGGTTCAATAAGGTCATCAGGTTCTATATTGTTATCATGTTCTATGTTGTTGTCCGGTTCGGTTATGTCGGTATCCATCACGGTTTCACCATCTTCATCGGAATATGACTCCATATCAGAATCCGTTATCTCCTTTTTTTTGTCAGATCCGCAGGAGACAGTGAAAAGAATCGCAATGAAAATAAATAGTGGAATCAAGATCTTTTGCATTTATTATCTCCTTCCTTTAAGGTTCCACAACTTCCACCGGAGTCAGTTCCCAAGCTTTGCCATTGCCGAGCTGACCGAAACTGTTGCTGCCCCAGCATAAAAGATTTCCATTTTCAATGCCGCATGCATGTCCGAATCCGGTGTAAATGTCAGTCCATTTGTCTGATTTTCCGATTTGAGTCGGAATACTTATATCTGCATCATATCCGTACATTCCATTACCTAACTGTCCTGTCAGATTTGAGCCCCAGCAGTAAAGCTCGCCATCTGCCTTTAACCCACAAACGGATGAATTTATTGATGATATTTTTCTCCAGTCAGAATCAGAGCCAATCTGAAAAGGAGTGCTTATATCTTCCGTTGTACCTTCATAAATTATATATGTTTCGTTTTTACCCCAACAGAAAAGTTTTCCTGCCCGAATGCCGCATGTTGCTGACTCTCCTGCTGCAACTGAAATCCAATCATTTTCTTCACCAATTTTTGTCGGTTCAAATCTTGTCAAATCTGTTCCATCGCCAATCTGCCCGTAATAGTTATAGCCCCAACAGTAAAGCTGACCATTTTTTATTCCACAGGTGTGGTGATCGCCGGAAGAAACCAACTGCCAATCATCTTCCGTTCCTATTTTTACCGGCTCTTCACTCGCTTCATCTGTACCGTCACCGAGACTCCCCGAATTATAACCCCAGCAGTAAAGATTTCCGCTTTCTATTCCGCAAAAATGGCCATACCCGCCGGAAATAAAACTCCAGTTTTCTAATTCTCCAATCTGCTCCGGAGATTTATTAAAAAGTATTTCTTTATTTACATAACTGCCGAGAGTTTCTCCCCAGCAGTATAATTTTCCACTCTCTATTCCGCATGTAGAATAATAACCACCTGAAACCATTGACCAACCATCATTATTCCCTATTTGAACGGGAACAGCTCTATTTAACTCGGTTCCATCTCCAACTTGACCTAACTGATTGGATCCCCAGCAAAAGAGCTTTCCTGAATCTATCATACAAGTATGCATTACTCCCAAAGAAACCGACAATATTTCTCCGTTTTCATATATAAGTTCCGGCTCCGTTCTTATTGAGATCTTTCCTGTTCCTGTCTGACCGTATGAATATCCGCCCCAACAATAAACTTCAGCCCCTTTTTTACCGCATGAATGCCATGTTCCCAAAACAATTTCGCTCCAGTCATTGCCAATTCCAGTTGGAAAAGGCGTTGTCTTACTCTGAACTGTTCCATCCCCGAACTGTCCGAAACCGTTCCACCCCCAGCAGTAAAGTTCACCTGACCTTATTCCGCAGGTAACTCCAGCACCTGTTCTTACCTCTGTCCAGTCTTTATAATCACCAACTTTATGGGGAGACAAGACTTTCTCGGAATATCCAGTTATTCCATTTCCAATCTGTCCATAAGCATTACTTCCCCAACAGTAAATTTCACCGCTTCTAATACCGCAAACATGCATTGACTTCATACTTAATGCCGACCAGTCATTTTCAACACCTATTCTAACAGGGGAATCAGCATTTTCCTCGGTGCCGTCACCAATATTTCCGTATAAGTTATAACCCCAGCAGTAAAGCTCTCCTTTACGAATTCCGCATGAAGAAAAAAAACCAGACTCCACCTTTTCCCAGTCATCATGTTCTCCAATTTTAAAAGGAACTGTTACTTCCTTATCAAAAAGAGAGTTTATATTTCCCCAACAGTAAACTTTACCTGATCTTATTCCGCAGGAGTGATAATATCCCGAACTTATTTTTGTCCAATCTTTTTTATCACCCACCTTGATCGGTTTATTGCTTTTCTCCTGTGTTCCATCGCCAAGTTGTCCATACTCGTTATCTCCCCAACAGTAAAGCTCTCCATTTCTTATTCCGCAGGTAAAATTGTTTCCGGCAGAAACAAAAGACCAATCTCTCTCTTTTCCAATCTGAACTGGAATATTTTTATCAACATTCGTTCCATCCCCAAGCTGTCCATAATAGTTGTTACCCCAGCAGTAAAGCTTTCCACCTGATATATTACAGACATGGAAAGTACCTGAATCGAATTTACCCGGAACAACTGAACATCCGGCAAAGTTATAACCGGAACAATCCTCTTTACATTCAGCAGTTCCGTCAGAGAAAATTTCAGAATTCATCTCAACGCATGATTTTATTTCACCGGCTTTGCATTTTTCATCAACGGTTCCGCACAAATCTTCTTCTTCATAAATATCTTCGTCATTACTGCTCTCAGAATCATTTTCTGCATTTTCTTTGCCATCTTCTCCGCACGACAGAAAGCTCAATAAAATGAAAAATAGAACAATGAAAATTAACTTGTTTTTCATAACTTCCTCTCCTTGTTTTTCATCACGGTTCCACAACCGCAACGGGAGTCAGTTCCCACGCTTTGCCGTTTCCCAGCTGACCAACACTGTTGCTGCCCCAGCAAAATAATTTACTATCTCTTATTCCGCAAATGTAATTTCTTCCTACCGAAACCGATGTCCAGTCAGAATCATTTCCAATCTGTTCAATATCTTCTTTATAATATGCACAAAACAGTTTTCCAGATTTAATTCCGCAGATATCATATTCACTGGAAGAAACATCTGTCCAGTCGTTTTCGCTGTTATCAAAATTAAAATCGAGTTCGTTCCATCCCCAGCAGGAAGCCGTTCCGTTCCTGATCCCGCAAATATAACCTGAACTCACATTAATAACCGACCAATCATTGAGATCACCTATTTTTGTAGGTTTTTCAATATACATTTCATCATCAATGCCCAATCTTCCATTCATATTCTGACCCCAGCAATAGAGTTCGCCGCTGCGTATTCCACAGGCACGATCATGATCTGATGAAATTACATTCCAGTCATCATTATCATCCATCTGAACAAATGGCTGGTACTCTCTTTCGGCGCAGAACAGTTTTCCTTCGCTTATTCCGCATACACCTGAACCGAAAATTGAAACTGATGACCATTTAATAATTTCTTCACTTGAAATATCTCCGATATAACCCCAGCAACTGAGTTCTCCATCGTTTTTTATTCCGCAAGTACTATTATTTCCAGTTGTTATTATGTTCCATTTGGAGGAATCATTTATTAAAACAGGAATCTGACTGTTAATTCGTGTTCCGTCACCAAGTTCTCCCCAATAATTCTGTCCCCAGCAGAATAAAGCGTTATTATCTATTCCACAAACATGTGAATCACCTGTTGAAATCGCTTCCCATCCCGATGAACTTCCAATCTGAACCAGATCTCCTGAAAATGAATCTTCTCCGTTTCCAAGTTTCCCAAACTCGTTACTGCCCCAACAGTAAAGATCAGTTCCATCGATTCCACAGGTATGACGCTGTCCTGTAGAAACAACTGACCACCCAGAACTGGTGCCTATTTTGACAGGTTCTACTCTGTCTTCGTTTGTTCCATCACCAAGCTGAGCATAAGAATTATTTCCCCAGCAGTAGAGTTCGCCATTCCTAATGCCGCAGGTATGATAAAGGAAACCTGATATTATCTTCCAATTGCTGTTTTTATCTAATTCGACCGGTTCAACATCTTTAGTTTTATATTTGTCGGTATCCCAGCAGTAAATCCGGCCAATTTTTAGTCCGCACGGTTTGCGTCCGCCTGCAGCAACATCTTTCCAGTTGTTTTCTGCACCGATTCTTATCGGAGAACTGAAATCCTCATAGGTCAATCCCTCTGTGTATGTCAGATATCCTCCGCCCCAGCAGTAAAGCTCGCCGCTCCTTATTCCGCAAGTATGTGAATATCCTAACGAAACAGTCTGCCATCCATTTTCATTTCCTACTCGCGATGGTGTTTCTTTTTTTTCAGTCGTGCCATCTCCAAGCTCGCCCATGAAATTATTCCCCCAGCAGTAAAGCTCTCCATTACGGATTCCGCAAGTATGCCTGAAACCGCAGACAACCTTTGTCCAGTCGTTTTCTGCCCCAACTTTGCCAGGACTTAACATTTCTTCATCAACACCGGGAATAAGGTAAGCAAAATAAAGATTGCCCCAACAGTAAAGTTCACCATTCCGAATTGCGCAAGTATGCTCATAACCGGCTGAAACATCTGTCCAGTCATTTTCGATGCCTATTTTTAACGGAGTTGTATTATCTGTCTGTGTTCCGTTACCGAATTGTCCGATATAATTTGCCCCCCAGCAGAAAAGTTCTCCTTTCTTTATTCCGCAGGTATGATGTCCGCCAGCTGCAAGAGCAGACCATTCGCTTTCATTTATATTTTCAATATCAGGATTTTCATTGTTATTTTCAGATCCGGTTTTATTGTTCCCGCACGACATGAAACTCAATAAAACCAAAAATAAAACTGTGAAAATTAACTTGTTTTTCATAACTTCCTCTCAGGATTGTAAACACTAAATTCTATTAATGTTAATTGAAAAGTCACAAATGTCAAAGAACCCTTTTTGCAACTTCGGGGATGAATCGCCAGTACTGTTTCGGCATGAAAGCACGCTGGAGTTTGGGATTTTTGCGATATTCAATGGCTATTGTGTCAAAATATTTTTTCCAGAGTGTTTCAAACTGATCTTCAACTCCGGCTTTTTCATATTCATTAGTGATTTCAGAGAGTTCGCGAGGAGAAAAGAATGCCTGCTCAACAGTTTTTCCGTTGTAGAAAACTCCGGTTTTCCGTTCTGTGTCGTGCAGTATCCACGATTCATTCGGAAGACGGTGCTTAAAATGCTCTGCAAGTATGGGCAGAACAAAACACTTGCTGAAATACGGTCCGTAAAGAATATTCCCGAGCTTTCTAAAACGGAGAATTCCTTTTAATTTATGTGCCTCACTAGATGTTTTCCTTGCCGCTTTAAATATCACACTGACCGAAGGTTCCGCCAGATGGCTCATTGCATCAATTCCGTTATTTTTAATGTAATTTAAATACTGCGGAGTTTTTTCAACCGCTTCTACAATTCCTGAAGAAAAAGCATAAGTCACCGCATTCATTACTTCTTTTGGAATATTGTTGTTTTTCACAGGGAGATCGGCAGATGATCTTTCATCAAGATATACCGTTTTTTCAAAGATCCCTGGAGTGTATTCAGATTGTGATAAAAGGCGGTCAGACGGTTCAGATATAGCCCACAGAACCGGAATTATCGAAATGAATGTTTCAAGAGTTCCGTCAAAAAGATAAAGTGTATTCATAAATTCATGTGTTAAAAAGTGGAAGTTGAAACGGCCCCGGCTCATGATTTTCAGAAAGTGATTTGTAAACAGTTGCGAATTTTTCACTGATGAACGGCATCCTTTTCCCTTTGCAGGTTATGAAAAACCTCGCCCTTTTAAGCACCACTCCGAGAGATCTCAGATTTTCAAAACTTAAAGAATGGCTTCTTCTTGCAATGACGATCCTTTTAGCCGATCTTGGCCCGATCCCCGGAACACGCAGAAGCAGTTGATAATCTGCTCTATTCACTTCAACCGGAAAAATATGAAAGTTATTCATCGCCCAGTTCGCTTTCGGATCAAGAGCGATATCAAGCATCGGATGTTCAGGACTCAGGATCTCATCAGCGGAAAATTCATACTGCCGCATCAGAAAATCTGCCTGATAAAGCCGGTGTTCACGAAGAAGCGGTGGTTCACGGAGCACCGGAAGCCGCAAGTCACTGTTTACCGGAATAAAAGCACTGTAATAGACACGCCGCAGATCAAATTTGTTATACATCGCTTCACTTAACTTAACAATTGTCAGGTCTGTTTCAGGTGTTGCACCTATAATCATCTGCGTTGACTGCCCGGCAGGGGCGAATTTAGGCGCTTTTCTGCTTATCTTCCGCTCAGCAATGCTTGTTGAAACCCCTTCAGTTATAAGTTTCATCGGCGTAAAAATGTCAGTGTGTTTTTTGTCGGTAAGCAGTTCCAGCGATCTTTTTGTCGGAAGTTCAATATTTACTGAGATTCTGTCAGCAATTTTACCAGCTTTTTCAATGAGTTCTTTTGACGCACCGGGAATTGCCTTCACATGGATATAGCCACCGAAAAGATACTCCTCACGCAATATTCTTATCGCTTCAGTAAGGAGTTCCATCGTGTGGTCGGGACTCTTTATCACACCGCTTGAAAGGAACAATCCTTCGATATAGTTTCTCTTATAAAATTCAATGGTTATGTCAGCGATCTCTTTTGGAGTGAAAGCAGTTCTAAAAATATCGTTGCTTCTTCTATTTATACAGTATGCACAGTCATAAATGCAGTAATTTGTGAAAAGAACTTTAAAAAGTGAAACGCACCTTCCGTCATCCGCCCAGCTGTGGCATATTCCGCATTGCTTGCCATTGCCGATGCCCCCTTTCGGAGTTGCCCTGTTACTCCCTGAAGAAGCGCAACTTGCATCGTATTTTGCACTGTCACTCAAAATCTCAAGCTTTTTCATCACATCCATGACACACCTCAACAATTGACAGGTGAATCATACCTGACACATTTCAGGTTTTCAAGTTTTTCTGTAAGGTTTTCAGAATTTATCGGTGAAGAGGTCTTTTTCGTAATTTCTAAAAGCTTTGTGAATAAAATCAAGCCCTTTTTCTATTTTTACAAGTTGAGAGACTTTGTGGATGTCAGTTGCAAGGTTATCTATCAGATCAAGTTCCATCAAACGGATAAGCTGCTTTTTCTTAATGTTGAAATTCGGCTTTGCAAAGGTGCGGATGGAACCCTGAAACAAAACACTGTATTTCTTTTTTAACTCGATCCAGAATTCATCTTTCTTGAAATATCTCTCGATGTGAGCCATGAGAGGTACAAAGCCGGCAAAATTAAGTGACTGTACACTGTTTTCGATCTCGCTCCTTCTCACCACTCCTGAGGCAAATTCCACCAGAATGACTTTTCTGTCGTCAGAGGTTCTGCATATCTCGTGGTGGTCTTCAAGATCTTTTATCGACTGGAGATTGCAGTTATATTCGAAACTGAACCTCTTCACCATGCTTCTTTTCAGATTCTCGATCTTTTCGATCACTTCCGAAGCAACAGGATTGAAAAGAGCATGGAATTTATGCGGTGTCGGAACAAGCTCTGTAAACCCGAAAGAAGAAAGATATTTAATAATTTCAAGAGAATCATCCACACTCTCAGGACCGTCATCAAGTCCGGAAAGGAGATGTGAGTGGAGATCTATCATATCTACATTGATGCAGAAATGCCTGCATTGAAACTGAAAGTTTTTCCTGCGTTCACAGGGATTGCTGCTTCGAGTTCAAAACCGAAGTAACCGCTCACCATTTTGAATCCGATGAATATTCTGTCAACATTGATGAATTCCTCTTTGAAATAAAATGGCTCTCCATCCTCATTGATTATGAAAGGATTACTTGATGAAACCTGTGAAGGATCACTTGTTCCCTGTGGAAAATAGCCACCGAGCCGGCCTGACTTCGCCCATGAAAAAAGGTGGCTGTATGCAATGAACGGTATCAGCTTTATCTGATATCCCGCAACAAAAGTTTTTGAAATCTTAAGCCGCAGCTCGATCATCTGCATATTGAAGTCAGTTGCACCGAAAAGACGGTTATATCCACCTCCGATAGAAATGTCCGGAGCCATCTTAAGCCCTTCATTAATCGCATATTCAAATCCGCCGCCGCCGCTTAACATCTCAGTCAGGACATAGTATCTCATGTTGCCGTAAAGCTTCAGTCCGAAACCGAAACCCTTTGAAACATGAAGGTCTATCCCGTTGTAAAACGGAGGAACCCCTGAATCTACCGGCTCATCATTGAGCGAGAGCTTCCAGTAGTCAGCGTTGAGATTGATTTTTGTCAACGAATAACCAAGCCCTATCTCAAAACCTGAAGAGCCCCTCGTTTCCGCTTCACCAAAGAACATCGGAGCCATGACAGCAGTGAACTCCTTGCTCATTTCAAGAAATTCCTTCTGTGGATCGTTCGACGCACTCAGGTTGAAAAGCATAAAATCCATTCTCTGAGCCGCATATACCTGAGCCGTAAAAACAGCACTTACGAAAATTACTGCAAAAAGCTTCTTGATACCCATCATGATACCTCGGAAAAGTTCATTATCACAGAAAGTTAGCAAATGAATGATACAAAGTCAAGAATTTAACCCTCACCCGTGGTGGTATTAAGGAATGAATATTACATTGCACAGAGTTAAAATAAGAACTTTTTTACAAATCAGTTTTTGTGATTATTCTTTGGGTTCAACAGAATAATCTATGTACTTCTCCTTTAACTCATCTCCAACATACCATGAAAACCTAATTATAAATTTCGATAATTCTTCATCTGAAAAATAACCTTCCATTATTTTTCTCTCTGAATCATCTTCATTTAGAGTTGAATACATGTTTTCAACATATCGCGGAGGATAGAATTCAGGATTTTCGGGATTGAATTGCCAGTAAACTTTCTTAAAATATGTGCCTGTTTCAAAAAAAATCTTCAACGGTCCTGCGAGACAAAGCGTTTCTTCACCGGCAGGAGTATCAAACATGCATCCCACCACTTCACCAAATTCTATTTTTTCAGGAATAAATTCAGGACATTCAACTATTTCACTTTCACCTGTCTCTAAATTTTCTTCAATACAGTTATCAACTTTCACAAATTTCATTTTCTGAATTTTGCGGATCAATTCATCCACATCAACATTGTCCCAGTAATCATTAAAGTTTTCGCATCTTTTTCCAGCGCTGAACTTCATTTCAACACCATTTTCCTCAACTTGTGAAGTCTCGCCCCAGGAAAGTGTTGAGCAGGCAGGGGCTTTGCATCCTGAAAAAAAGATCAACAATGTCAGTGCCAAAAAAAGTATTATATATTTACTCATCTTTCGCCTCCAAAGGAACTGTTTTTATTGTTTTCTGCTCTTCGTTTCTCGCAATTATCGAAAGAACTAATTCATTGTTTTCATCAAGTGAATAAACAACTTTGCCCTTATTCGCTTCTTCAATTGTAACACTTTTTGAAAGTTCTTCAACCGCTTTTTCTTCAGACATTATCTTTCCTGTTTTTGAAAGTGCGATTGAATGCGGAACTCTTGACCTTATCTGATAAAGCCCCTGTGCATCGTATTCAATAGAGATATTTTCTCCATAAATAAAGATTCCGTTGATCTTCGGTCTGAACACAAAACTTATTGAATTCACGCTTTTCCCAAGTGATTCTCCGTTTCCTCCAACTTCAAATGCTTCATTTGTATCCTTTGATATTCCTGCATATTCAAGATCAAGGGTTGTGAGTGTTTCAGCAATTGCTTTTGCTTCTTCAAATCTATCCCTTGCTTCGTATTCCCAGTCATTTTCATATCTGAATGATTCCTGTGTTCTGTTCATAATGGCTGAAAAATCCTTTCCGCTCTTTTTCATTATCATATAATCATCCTTGTATGAATAATCATTTTCTCCTTTGACTCTGGTTTCTTTGCCACCAATTTTTATCCCCATCAGTTCCTCAATTATTGAATCAGCAACCGGTTCAATTGAATAAGACGAAAATTCTTCAGGATAAGTTTTTTCCGGCATGGATTTGTTTAAGGTTCTTACATAATTACTGAAATTTGGCGACTCTCTGTCTCTGAAGCAGTAATAGTCATATCCCGTCAATGTGCTTTTCTGATCCATAGGACCTGTCTGTACATTGAAAAAATAATCATTTTTCATGTAAGAGGTGCACCCTGTTTGCGTGCAATTGCAGTTTTCAAGTGTCAGAAAACGGGCATCTCTTTCTTCCCAGCACCAATATTCCCAATTCCAAACAGATCCGTCTTCGCTCCATGCAGTCACCCATGCCTGAGAAACTGTCATGTTACTTCTTAAAAGATAGTCCCAGTAATCTTCATATTTCCAAGATTCATA
>Ga0116148_1001203_pt1 | contig 28917 bp, 30 predicted proteins | sample AD_UKC055_MetaG_FD_89786 | JGI IMG/M metagenome (GOLD analysis project Ga0116148, IMG submission 89786) | Active sludge microbial communities of municipal wastewater-treating anaerobic digesters from USA - AD_UKC055_MetaG | ecosystem: Engineered > Bioreactor > Anaerobic > Digestate | place: USA...
AATCCTTCCATTCGGGAAACTCGATCGTTTTCCAGAATCTGGGAATTGGAGTCAATACCGGCGGAAAAACAGGCAAGGAAGGGCTCGCTGCGGTTAACTCAGGAAGGCGCGATGTGCTTGCCGGGTTTCTGGAATTGTTCAAATCCGGCGACGCGGAATCCGGATCTCTTGAAGCCAGATGGGCAGCGCTGTGCCCGGACGTTGGAAGGAAAGTCTGCTATACGCTTGACGCCGACGGTTCGCCGGGTTCAGGGATGTTTACCGGAATAGACCGCGCCGGATGGGCGGTTCTGACAGACGAAGACGGAACGGAAAAACGCTTTCCTCCGGGAAGCATTCATATACAGCACAAAGGAGTATCACAATGAATACAGCAACGCTCAAATCCGTATTTACTGCACTTTTCGCTGCGCTTATCTGCGCCGGTTCGGTTATTGCAATTCCGGCAGGTCCGGTGCCGATAGTCCTCCAGAACGCGTTCGCAGTGCTTGCAGGTTTGCTGCTCGGCCCCATACAGGGAGCAGGCGCAGTCGGCCTGTTCCTGATCGCCGGAGCGCTCGGCCTTCCGGTTTTTTCCGGGGGAAAAGGCGGCTTCGCCGTGTTTGCGGGCCCCACCGGTGGCTATCTTGCAGGGTATTTTTTCGCAGCCCTGGTTGCGGGGCTGGCAGTCAGACGAGCTCCGGCCGACGACGTAAAAGCATCGGTTCCGATCGTGATCTCGGCGACTGTGGCCGCTTTTGCCGCTATTTACATTCCCGGCGTGCTGGGCCTCAAGCGGGTGCTGGGTCTCAGTTTGGCAGATGCGATCGCAAAGGGCTTTATTCCCTTTTTGATCGGTGATGCGATCAAGATTGCCGCGCTGGTGCCGGTGACGCTCAAGCTCAGGCCGATTGTTGCCCGGTATATTTCCGCCGATGCCTGAGCGGAGCGAAACACAGTTGCCGGTACTTGAGGTGTCGGGCATTTCGCGCCGGTTTTATGGGCAAACAGCATGTGCGCTTGATGCCGTGTCGTTTTCGGTGCCCAAGGGCGAGTTCCTGGTAATCAGCGGCGCGAACGGATCGGGGAAAAGCGTCCTGATGCACCTGATTGCCGGTCTGGACGAGCCGACATCCGGGCGCATCGAATTCCGCGGCAACCGGGTGGGTCTGGTGTTCCAAAATCCGGACGCGCAGATTCTTGGGGACACGCCGCTGGAAGATGTGGCCTTCGGGCCCCGAAATCTGGGGCAGAACAAAAAAGAGGCGTCCGAAACCGCCAGGCGCGCGCTGGCGGACGCAGGACTGGCCGGAAAGGAAAACCATCCGGCCCGGTCGCTGTCCGGCGGAGAAAAAAGGCGGCTTGCTGTTGCCGGAATTATGGCGATGGATGCCGATCTGGTGATTTTCGACGAACCCTACGCTAATCTCGACTGGCCCGGTGTCCTGCAGGTAAACGCTGTTCTTTCGGACTTGCGCGCATCCGGGAAGACCGTAATTGTCCTGACCCACGAACTGGAAAAGATTCTTGCCCGCGCGGACCGGCTGCTTGTGCTGCATGCGGGGCGGATTGTCTGGCAGGGGAAACCCGTTCAGGCGGTAACAGAAGCCCCGCTGGAATCCTGGGGCATCAGGAATCCCTTGGGCGCATACCGCTCGGTCGAAGACCTGGTGTGGGAAAATCCGGAATGAAGACTGTCCCCGTTTTTTTTGCGTACCGGAGCGGCAACACGTGGGTGCACCGCTGCGATTCCCGGGTAAAACTCATCCTGCTCGCCGTTTTCACCAGTCTGGTTTTTTCCGGATCGCTGACGCTTCTTGCTGTTTCAAGCCTGTGCATCATGGCTTTCGCCCTGATCGCCCGGATCCCGGCTGCGAATTACCGCCGCATCGCTTTCTGGATTCTCTGGTACGCGGTGCTCATTCTTTTTTTCACTGCCGGCGCCAGTGGCGGCGCCACTGGCGGCGCCACTGGCGGCGCGGGTGGCGGCGCGATGCCGGAGCCCGGCTTACAGGCAGCCCCGGGAACTGAGACTGCCTCTGGCGTTCGGGATTTCTTTTCACCGGGAATCATTCTGTTCGCAGCGCAAAGTTTTCTCGGCATGCACGGACTGTATCTATGGCGTCTTGCGGCGGCACTCCTTGCCGGTACCGTCTTTTACGAAACAACCGGAACGCTTGCAATCCGCGATGCGGTCGACGCAATCTGCTCCGTACCCGACGCGCTGTACCGGAGATATAACAGAACCGCGCAGCCGAACGGGGATGCAAAACACAATTCCTTTGCCCTGCTTTTGACGTTGACGCTCATTTTCATACCCCGGGTCTTTTCTGCCTGGAATGCGCTCAACCGCTCCTGGGAAGCCCGGGGCGGAAAAACGACAGCGCCCCGAATCGGACTTTTGTGGCGCCGCCTTGTCTTTCTTGTCCCGGCACTGATCGCAGTACTTCTGGAGACTGCCCGCGATACCGCTCGCGCGATGCAAAACCGAACTCCAGCCTGAATCCAGCCTGATTCCAGCATGCATCCAGCCTCCGCCGCTGAAACCTGTTTTTTTTTCCAGATTTTTTATTGCATAGCGAACAAAAGGGTGATATAGTGTACCTCATGCACATGGTACACCATATCTGGGCACTCACCGCCCAAAATCGGTATACTGCAGAGCACATTTTCATAAAAGTACTAAAGAGGTAAGACTTTATGCGTTGCCCCCATTGCGGGAATTTCGACGACAAGGTAATCGAATCGCGCACGCTCGCAAATGGAGAAAGCATCAGACGCAGGCGCGAATGCCTCGGCTGCGGCTACCGTTTTACCAGCTACGAGCGAATCGAAGAAAAACAGTTTATGGTTGTCAAGCGAGACGGACGACGGCAGCCTTTTGACCGAAAAAAACTCGAACACGGTATCGAACGGGCGCTGGAAAAAAGGCCCGTCTCCATGATGACGGTAGAAAACATCGTGAACGAAATCGAGGATCTGGCGGTTATGGCCGGCAAACAAGCCCACGAGATTTCTACCCGGCAACTCGGCGAACTCGTTCTGGAAAAATTGTCAGCAGTCGACAAGGTTGCGTATATCAGGTTTGCCTCGGTATACCGGCATTTTGAAAACATGGAAGAATTCATTGCAGAAGTGAATAAAGTCGGAGGGGAACATGGCGGAGATCAATGAGTCGGGCTCGAAGGATCAGGGAGTTTTCCCCGAATGGAAACATTTCCTGGGAACCTCGAAAGATCCCGAAACAGCCACTTTTTTACGGAACGTCGTCAAACGGTCGGGCGAAATTACCGCCTACGACCGGACAAAGATAGAAAAGGCAATTTTCAAGGCGCTGGAAGCAGTAAACGGAACCGGAGATCCGGATCTGGCAAGGCAGCTTACAAATTGCGTTGAAGACCGGCTGCGCAGCATGATGGCAGGCCGCCATGCGCATTCTATCCCGGCGATCGAAGAAATTCAGGATATCGTCGAATCGGTTCTGATCGAAGAAAAACAGGTAGCCGTCGCAAAAGCGTACATTCTGTATCGTGCACGCCACGAGGCAATCCGGGATGCGGAGAAACTGTTGCTGGATATTGACGAAACAATGAACGGATACCTTTCGCAGTCGGACTGGCGCGTCAAGGAAAATGCGAACGTCAACTTTTCGCTTGGCGGACTGATCCTTCACAATTCCGGAAGCATCACCGCACATTACTGGCTCAAGAACATCTATCCCGAAGAAGTAGCCGAAGCGCACCGCTCGGCGGCGTTCCATATCCACGACCTTTCGATGTTTTCGGGCTACTGTGCAGGCTGGTCCCTCCGTCAGCTGATCGCAGAAGGCCTCGGCGGTGTGCCGGACAAGATTACCTCCAAACCAGCGCGCCATCTTTCTACCCTGATCCAGCAGATCGTCAACTTTCTCGGCATCATGCAAAACGAATGGGCGGGCGCTCAGGCGTTCAGCTCCTTCGACACCTATCTCGCACCCTTCGTCAAAAAGGACAATCTGAGCGACAAGGAAGTCAAACAGTGCCTGCAGAGCTTCATCTACGGCGTCAATACGCCGAGCCGATGGGGAAGCCAGGCTCCATTCACCAATATAACCCTGGACTGGAACTGCCCGGCGGATCTCGCCGACAAACCTGCCGTGGTCGGCGGCCTAGAAATGCCGTTCACCTACGGCGACTGCCAGAAGGAAATGGATTCGATCAACCGCATTTTCATCGAGCTGATGCTTGAAGGAGACGCCGCAGGCCGCGGATTCCAGTATCCAATTCCGACATACAACATCACCAAGGATTTCGAATGGTCGAGCCCGAACGCGCAACTTCTGTTCGAAATGACGGCGCGCTACGGAACGCCCTATTTCCAGAATTTCCTCAATTCCGACCTCAATCCGAGCGATGTGCGCTCCATGTGCTGCCGGCTGCAGCTGGACAAGCGGGAACTGAGAAAACGCGGCGGCGGGCTTTTCGGTTCCGACGAATTTACCGGTTCGATCGGCGTTGTTACCATAAACATGCCGCAAATCGGCTATATTTCCAAAACAGAAGCCCAATATTTCGAACGGCTCGACTATTTGATGGATCAAGCCCGCATTAGCCTCCAGATGAAGCGCAAGGTTATCGAGCGCCTTCTGGAAGGAGGGCTGTTCCCCTATACGCGACGATACCTGACGCACCTCAACAACCACTTCTCCACAATCGGCATCTGCGGCATGAACGAATCGTGCCTGAACTTCCTCGGAGTAGATATCGTGAACCCGCGGGGAAAAGCTTTTGCAGAAAAGGTGCTGTCTCACATGAGACAAAAACTCGCCGATTTCCAGGAACAGACGGGAGAGCTGTTCAATCTTGAAGCGACTCCGGCGGAAAGCACTTCGTACCGGCTAGCACGTCACGACAAGAAAAAATATCCGGACATTATCACGTCCGGAGACGCCGATCCGTTCTACACCAACTCAAGTCAGCTTCCGGTGGGATACACCTCCGATATTTTCGAGGCGCTCGACCATCAGGAAGCGCTTCAGACCAAGTATACCGGAGGAACGGTATTTCATATATTCCTCGGAGAAGCGGTAAAAGACTGGGAATCCTGCCGGGACCTCGTCAAATCGGTGGCCTCGAACTACCGCATTCCCTATTTCTCTGTATCTCCGACCTTTTCGGTCTGCCCCATTCACGGGTATATCCAGGGCGAACATTTCGAATGTCCCCGGTGCCGGGCCGAACGCGAAGAAGTTCTTGTCGGCAGGCTCGAGATGCTGCGCGAAGAACGAAAAGCAGCTGCCGTCAGCGGAAATTGAACTGGACTGTGGCACGTACACCATACGCAGAATCCGGACAGTCGGGCTGTCAGCCTGATCTTCCGGATTATTGGAATCGCAAATGCGGGAAAACCTGGTTTTCGCTCATCTGCGACACACTACCAACCGGCCAATGTCGGAACAACCTCCGACATGGCCACCGTTATCCTGGGAGGGAGAACAAAATGAGAAGCATTGCAGAAATTGATGGAGACATCGCTCGCGTTCAGGCAGAACTGCAGGACGTGCATGGAACAACAACCGAGGTATATGCACGTATTGTCGGATACTACCGCTCCGTCCGGAACTGGAACCGCGGCAAGCGCGAAGAATACAACCATCGCAAGCTCTTTGTCGCCGACGAAGCGCGAATCATCGAACACCTTCCAGCCGACTCGTGCGACTGTACAGTCCGGCCGGTTGCAATAGATTCCGCAGAGATAGAAGCAGTGACCCCGGGGGGAAAGGTCCGCTACGAACTCTTTGTGAGAAAGACATGTCCCAACTGCCCGCCCGTCAAGGAATGCTGTTCTCATCTGCCCGTTTCCGGAGAGCTCGTCGATGTCGACTCTCCCGAAGGATTCGCCAGAGCTTCGGCTCTTGGTGTTTTTTCGGCTCCGACCGTCATATTCTTTGACGAAACAGGGGCGGAAGCGGGCAGAGCCCATTCCGTCAAGGAAGTACGATCTTTGCCGGTTCTGGCAGGACAGGCGGAACCCATGCTGGCCATGTTCTGAGATCGACGGGAGCAGCACGAAATGTTCGTCGGCTTGCAGAAAACAAGCCTGGTAAACTTTCCCGGCCGCGTCGCAGCGGCCGTTTTTTTGCCGGGATGCAATCTCCGCTGTCCGTTCTGCCATAACGGCGAACTGGTGCGCGCCAGCGTCGTTACCGGACCCAAACCGGTCCAGGATGGGGAAGAAACAGACCGCAATGCGTACATAGAACTCGATGAAGTGCTCGCCCATCTAGAAAAACGGTCTAAGGTGCTCGGAGGTCTTGCAATTTCCGGGGGAGAACCGCTTCTGTCGAGCGCACTCCCGACACTGATACACAAGGCTCGCGAGCAGGGGCTTGCAGTCAAAATCGACACAAACGGTACGCTTTTCGAGCGTCTCCGCTCGATTCTGGCCGATCCGGACCTCCGGCCCGACATGATTGCCATAGACGTCAAAACTTCGCCCGAACGCTACGGCGAACTTGCCGTCGAAGAAAGCGCCGGACATCATCTGGGAAGCGAACTGCTGAAAACCCTGGACTTGCTCGAACGGGAGACCTCCGAACCGGAAGGCCGGGCATTACGGGTCGAGTACCGGACCGTACTGGTGCCGGGTCTCGTCGGCGAATCTGAGATCAGACGGATCGCTACCCTCCTGCCCCGAAACGCCGACTGGAAGCTTGCACAGTTCATCCCTGGGACCTGCCTCGATCCCGCCTGGAACGAACGCGAGTGCTACCCGCCGTCTCAGCTCGATGCGCTGGTCGGTCTTGCCCGATCGCTCATCCCGGGAGCAGAACTCAGATAACCAGCACATCGCACCGCAAAAACGACTGACAGGAAACGGGCAGAAAAAACGCTCCGCCGATGCATAAAGTCCGATTACGCTTTCGGAAGCATTCGCGCAGCTTTAGCGGTAACTTCGCCGAAGTTTGTCAGGTCCGCACTCAGCACCACCTTCGAACCGTCTACTGCAATGCCGCCTATCGCATCAATCCAGTTTTCCGACAACCGCAAGTTCGCGGCTTCCTGACCGCCTTTCATAGTAACCGCGGCAGCCACTTTGCGGATTCCTTCCGCAGTTGCCCTGGCGACTGCGACAATTTCAGACGCTTCACCCTCGGCCTCGTTGATCATGCGCTGTTTCTGGCCTTCGCTCAGATTCACGGCTTCTTCGTACGCAGCCTTGGACAGGTTGATCTTTGTTTCCATGTCGCCAAGCGACCGGGCTATCTCTGCACGCTTCTCGCGCTCCGCCTTCATCTGCGCTTCCATCGCATCCATGATCGAATCCGACACCCTGATATTCTGGATTTCGTAACGGTTCACCTTGACGCCCCAGGGATCGGACGCTTCATCAACGGCCTTTACGACCTGCGCGTTGATCATTTCCCGGGCTTCGAACGTATTATCCAGTTCCAGCTGCCCAACCACCGAACGCATGGTTGTCTGCGCCAAAAGCACCGTTGCCAGGTTGTAATTTTTGATGCCGTAGCTCGCTTTTTTCGGATCCATCACCTGCAGATACAACACACCGTCCACTCGCACCTGCACATTGTCTTTTGTAAAACAGTCCTGCGCAGGCACATCGATCGACTGCTCCTTGAGCGTCTGCCGGTAGCGCACCTTGTCTATAAATGGAAAAAGCACATGGAATCCCGCTTCAAGAGTCCGGCTGTACCGGCCGAGCCGCTCGACAATAAGCGCCGTCCGTTGGGGCACTACACGGATGCTCCTGAACAGCGTAATAACAAACACGAAAGCAAAAACCGCAAGCAAAAACAGCAAGGGAACAAATGGATTCATCATTTTTTACCTCCAGGCACATTTTTCAAAAGATCGGCAACTACACCAAGGCCGGCGAGCTCCTCCGGATACACCGTTACATCGCAGCGCTCGAGCACCGACCGGAACCGCTTGATATACCCTTCCGCAAGCCGTATGCCCATCGCCGTTTTTCCGCCGGGAACGGACAGAGCCTCGGCGACAATCGACAAACCTTCCGCCGTCGCCGTACTGGTAATCTCGATCGACTTCGCCTGACCTTCGGCAATATTGATGCGACGCTGCTTTTCGCCCATCGACCGGTTGATTGCATCCTCGCGATCTCCCCTGGACACATTAATTCGCGCCTCGCGCTTTCCTTCCGACTCCAGAATGCTTGCCCGCTTGATGCGCTCGGCCCGCATCTGGCTCTCCATCGCCTCCAGGATAGTCGACGTCGGCGTAATGTCCCGAATCTCGTACCGGGTCACCTTAATGCCCCAGTTGTCCGAAGCCTCGTCGAGCGCCCGCACAATATTATCGTTAATGCCTTCACGGCCGCAAAACGTCTTGTCCAGCTCGAGCTTTCCGATTTCGCTCCGCATCGTCGTTTTCGCCAGCTGCGAAACCGCATAGCGGAAATTGTCGATGCCGTAACTTGCCTTGACCGGATCGAAAATCTTCAGGTACAGAATCCCGTCCACCTCGACTTGTACGTTGTCGCTCGTGATGCACACCTGCGGATCAACATCGATCGCTTCCTCCTTCAGATTCTGCCGGTACGCAATGCGGTCGACAAAGGGTACAAGCAGATGGAAACCTGCTTCCAGCGTTGTCGTGTATTTTCCGAGCCGCTCGACAACATAGGCCTCCTGCTCGGGAACGACAACAGCAATTTTAAACAACACGATCACAAAAATGAGCGCGACAAGATAGACAAGAATTACATCCATCACGTTTCTCCTTTATTCCGGCTTAACCGGTTGATCAGCTTTTTCGACTATGTACGTAACATTCTCGCGGGACACAATCCGGACATGCTCGCCCGCAGATATCGCACCGGAGACAGACCTCGCCTTCCATGTTGTTCCGCGGAAACGAATACGGCCATCGGCGGGCGGCTCAATAGACTCAGTCACATCGACAATCTCTCCGACACCGTCCTCCTGCGTTGCCGACCCTTTACGGGAATCGAATACCGTACCGGCGAACACTTTCGCAAATTTTTTTCGCAGAAACACCAGCGAGACAATCGAAAAAGCGACAAACAGCACAATCTGAAACCACAATGCGCCGCCGACAAACGGAATAAGCGTACACAGCGCAGTTGCGAGTGCACCCATACCAAAGAAAAAAATGACAAAGCCAGGCATCAGCATCTCCATTCCGATGCATGCGATACCCGCCAAAGCCCAGTAGAACCACGGATCGTACATGGCAACCCCCATGGGATAAGTATAGCACTTACTGTCAGAAAATGTTTCTTCATATTGACTTTTCTCCATGCTTTTCATAGTGTTCAACCGCTTCAAGCCAGACTTGAACTGAAGGAGAAAGTTATGAAGAACATCGCACTCATCGCGACATCCGTTGCCGCTGTCGCGCTCACCGGAATCCTGGTTTCAGGATGTACCGCCAAAAAAACAGACGCAACCAGCGTACTGAAAATCGGCGTCGTTCAGCTGGTTGAACACGTCGCACTCGACGCATCCTATACCGGCTTTGTCGACGGCCTTCGCGAAGCGGGCTTTGAAGACGGCAAAAACATCAAAATCGATTTCCAGAACGCACAGGGCGAGCAGGCCAACTGCCAGACCATCGCGCAGAAACTCGTCAACGACCGCAGCGACCTCATCCTTGCAATAGCAACACCCGCAGCGCAGGCAGTCGCAAACCTTACAGACACCATCCCCGTGCTCGTCACCGCAGTCACCGATCCTGCGAGCGCAAAACTCGTCAAATCGAACGAACTGCCCGGCACCAACGTCTCGGGAACTTCCGACCTTACCCCCGTCGCCGCCCAGATGGAACTCATGAAAAAAATCGTCCCCGAAATTAAAACCGTCGGGTTCATCTACAACTCGAGCGAACAAAACTCCAAGTTCCAGATCGACCTTGCCAAAAAGGAATGCGACCGGCTCGGCATCGCCTACATCGACGCCACCGTCTCGAATTCGAACGAAATCCAGCAGGTAGCCCAGAGCCTCGTCGGAAAAGTACAGGCCGTCTACTCGCCCACCGACAACATGATCGCAGCAGGTATCCCGACCGTCGCAGGCGTCCTCAATCCCGCCAAAATTCCCTTTATCTGCGGCGAAGAAGGCATGGTAAAAGCAGGCGGACTCGCCACCTTCGGCATCAACTACTATGAGCTGGGCAAGCAAACCGCAAAAATGGCAGTCGAAATCCTCCGCGACGGCAAAAAACCCGCCGACATGCCCATCCAGTACCTCCAGACCTGCGACTTTGCCGTCAACATGGACACGGCAGCCGCCATCGGCATCACCATTCCCGAAGACCTCCTTTCACAGATCAAACAATAACAGACTGAAACAGCACAACCAAAGCGGGGCGACGCCGGGCGAACCTCCGGTTCGACCCTCGCCCCCCTCCTTATGATCGCTCCAACCGGGGCGATCCTCGATCTCCAAGCACACCGGTGCTGGTCCCGCAGGGTCCGCCGCAGCAGTGCACCTGGCTTCTGCCAAAAAGACAACACTTTTACAAGGCTCGTTTTTTTGCTACAATAATCCGATACTCGGAGGAGCCGATTTCAAAAGTCGGTTACTTTTGAAATCGGCTTTTGGAGGAAAATCACAAGTCTTTCTATTATAAAGACTTGTGATTTTTCTCCATATACATCTAAGGTTGCTCTTTCAAAACTTTCCGAGTTTTGAAAGAGCCTCGGAGGAACAGATGGGTTTTTTACTTGCAGTCCAGGGTGCAGCCTCGCAGGGCGTGCTGTGGGGCATCATGACGCTCGGACTTTTTATCACTTTCAAGATTCTTGATTTCGCCGACATGACCGTAGACGGATGCTTTGCCCTCGGCGGCTCCGTCAGTGCCGTTCTCATAACAGTCGGACTTAATCCATACGCCTCGCTTGCCGCTTCTTTCGCAGCCGGCGCCCTGGCAGGACTAGTCACCGGCTTTTTGCACACCAAGCTCCGCATCCCCGGCATACTCGCCGGCATCCTGACCATGATCGCCCTGTATTCTATCAACATCCGCATCATGGGCCAGGCGAACACGCCCCTCCTTGGCGAACCGACAATGCTCGACATCACAACCCAGCTCGGCTTAAGCAAAACGATCGGCTCCCTCCTGATCGGCATTGTATTCTCGGCCGTTATCGTCGCGCTCATGTACTGGTTTTTCGGCACCGAACTGGGCAGCGCCATCCGCGCGACAGGAAACAACGAACGCATGGTTCGCGCACTTGGCGTCGACACCAATAATATGAAAAATATCGCCCTGATGCTTTCAAACGCCCTCGTCGCCCTTTCCGGCGCCATGGTCGCGCAAAGCCAGGGCTACGCAGACGTCGGCATGGGAACTGGAACCATCGTCATCGGCCTCGCATCCATCATTATCGGCGAAGTCGTCTTCGGCAAACGCTTTTCGTTCTGGTACCGCCTCATGTCGGTTGTCTTCGGCTCGGTCATCTACCGCATCATCATCGCCGTAGTGCTCCAGCTCGGCATGAAATCGACCGACCTCAAACTCCTGACCGCCGTCATCGTCGCCGTCGCTCTCGCCCTCCCCGTCGTCAGAGGCGACATAACCAAGCGCGGGAACCGGCTGAGAAATCGCGCAGCACTCAGCGAAGGAGGACAACGATGATCAAGCTTACCGGAGTCTCGAAAACATTCAACACCGGCACGATAAACGAAAAGAAAGCGCTTATCGACATTCATCTCCAGCTGGCCGAAGGAGACTTCGTCACCGTCATCGGCGGTAACGGTGCGGGGAAATCCACCCTGCTCAACCTCATAGCCGGCGTCTTTGAGGTGGATTCAGGCCGCATCCTGTTCGACAACATCGACGTCACCGAGCAGAAAGAACATGTTCGCGCAAAACATCTCGGCCGCGTATTCCAGGATCCGATGCTCGGCACCGCAGCAAATATGGAAATCGAGGAAAACCTTGCGCTCGCGCTCAGGCGAGGCAAAAGGCGTACGCTTGGCTGGGGAATCAGGCATCAGGAAAGATCGATGTACCGCGAAAAGCTCGCCACCCTCGACCTCGGACTTGAGACTCGCATGAAAAGCAAGGTCGGCCTTCTCTCGGGCGGACAGCGGCAGGCGATCACCCTCCTCATGGCGACGATCACCAAGCCCCGGCTCCTCCTTCTGGACGAGCACACCGCTGCCCTCGATCCGAAAACAGCCCGCAAAGTTCTGGAGCTTACCGACGAAATCGTCAACCGCGACAGGCTCACCACGTTCATGGTCACCCACAACATGAAGGACGCGATCAGGCACGGCAACCGCCTGATCATGATGAACGCCGGCCGCATCATCTACGACGTGTCCGGAGAGGAAAAGAAGAACCTTCAGGTCGCAGACCTCATGAAGAAATTCGAAACCGTGAACGACGAAGGCGTCGTCAACGACCGGATGCTTCTGGGCTGAATCCTTCGATTGAAGCCAGAAGCAGATGCTTGCGCGTCATCCGGTCCGAAAGCAGGCCTGCCGGCAGCTCGAGCGCGACAACGCACAGGGACCACAGGGACAAAAGCCATGCGATGGATCCCTCGCTCCCGGAAGCAAGCAACAAAAAAAAGGGGGGAACGCATTGGATCATCGGTGTCCGGCTCGGGGCGACGGGCTTATCTGGTCGGGGGTCTGTCGCCTGCCCCGTTCCGAACAGCATAGACTCCATGACATTTCTTGATTGAACGCGGCCTCTCGAAGCTTCGTCGAGAGAGCCCCCTGCCTCCGACCGCGGGTCGTCGTCCTTGCGGCCGGCTCGGTAATGTCTTCAGGTCTATATGTTCCTCAAGGCCACAGAACCCGAGAATCAGCTTTTAGTAGATAAAGGGCCTTTGCTCGACTTCCCCTGCGATTCTATCATTTCCTTCCGGAGAAGCTCATTCATGAGCGTCTGATACCCTCTCCCGAAGCTCTTGAGCCAGGCGAGCACATCAGCATCAATTCGTGCAGTTATCTGTTCTTTACGGGGTTTGTAGAGGCTATGAAAGGGAACCGCTAGAGCGAAATCGTCCTTCGTCCATTCGGGGATATCGCTGGTATCGATCTCGGAATCGGGAAGATTCACGAGCGCCTCGATCCGCTTCTTTGCCGCTTTGTCCATGGACTTAAAACCAGTTACCTTCTTCATAGAGCCTCCTTTCCGCCTGGGTTGCCTTTCGGGCGGAGATTATCCGCATCGTTTCTTCGGTTTCGCCTTTCCGGATTGTAAAGACGACCAACACCATCAGCACGCCGTTTATCCGCCCGAGGATCTGCTGGCGATCCTCGCTCCCGAAATCATCGCGCCGCGTAACCACGAATGGATCGGCGAAGATGTATAATGCATCCTCAAACCCGATATGGCGCTTTTCTTTATTGATTTTGTTCTTTTTATCATCCTATTCGAAGTTAACACTGTAAGTATATTACTGTATTTACACTATTGCAACTACTGAACCAAAGGACCGAAGGCCCTCTGGTCACCCCCGGTAGGGGCAAACCCGGCAACACTTCCGGGTGAGGATTCTTACATCCTGTAATCTGAAAATCACCGGATAAAAAGCGAAAAAATCTAACCGGATTGAAATAACCTGATTCCTCGAGGGAAACAGAATGCTTGTTATGCGGGGAGGAGTGAGCACGAATGTGCTCGCGACGACCGAACAGTTGCCAAGGATGGCAACTGAGCATAACGCTCGTTCTGTTTAGGCCCGTAGCCACGATGGCGTAGGGCCGACCTCGGGGAATCGGCACAGCGTCAAAACTTATAGCTACGCGATCCTTGGAACGGTCATCGCTTTCTTTATGCGGGTTCTATGAAGAGCAATACAATAGCAAGGTTCAACCTGACTCGCACGCGACTAACGTCGCGTACTCGCAGGTTAACCTGGTCATTGTATTGGACTCTTTCAAAGCCGCCGGGATTCGCGGAATCCCAAGGCCACCACCGGCGGGGAACCCCCAGAAATACAAAACGGCTGCCCGAAGACTTCCGCTTTCCCGCAGGGGCGGCCTAATTCCTTGTTAACCTGCAACCAACCATAGGGAGGTTGTCAGGTTGAACTTGAAATATACGCTAGTTTTTTCCCTCTAGTTTTTTCTTCTCCTCAAGGAATGGGTGGAGATTAAGCCGCTTTACTATAGTGCCGCCTTCATCGAGAGAGAACTCAGAGAAATAAATGTATCCATCGGAGGAAACAGCAAAGTGATTATTTGCCGGTGTTTTTGAACCCTCCTTGGAAACTAATTCTATTTGACGCGTTGACGAGCCTATTGGCCCAATGATGGCATTAGAGCTTCCCTGAATCCATACGTCAGTTCAAATCTGAAGTGCGAAAATAGCGGCTAAATAGGCATCGCGGTTTCTGATATACTGTGGTTTACAAAGACTACAAATACCAGGAGAACCAGCGATGCCTTACTCACATATTGCCACTGAAGAACGAGATTTTCTACAGTCTGCATTTGCTTTGTCCATAGATAAATCGATTATCGCGCGAATACTGGGGAAGCATATTTCAACCGTCTATCGCGAGGTTACACGCAATACAAGCACTGGTTATTACATAGCGACTGAAGCACATAAATGGGCTAGTACTAGACGACTCAAAACTAAACCGCAGCCAAAACTGGGTAATGCAGAACTTATGGTCGGACGCTATTCCTGCGGAGTTTTTCCCACAACCCGGTTTCGGCCCTGTTCTTTTGCCTCGTAGAGAGCCTGGTCGGCCTGTTGTATCCATTCTTCATACGACCAGCCTTCGCGCCAGGTAACGACGCCGAGACTGATTGTCAGAGAACCAACCGGAAAATCAGAACAGGTTTCCACCACCCGTCGCAGTTTTTCAGCGGTCCGCATTGCTTGCAGATATTCAGTTTCGGTCAGAAGAAAAAGAAATTCCTCTCCGCCCCATCTAAAACACAAGTCAGTTTTTCGTACGTTAGCCTGCAGCAAAGCTGACAAGTCAACCAGCACCTTGTCGCCGGCCAGATGCCCGAACCGGTCGTTAATTTGTTTAAAATGGTCTATATCGACCATAACAAGGGTAGATGAATGACCGTAGCGTGACCAGCGGAAAATTTCGTGTTCGAGCATTTCAGTCAATTTGTGGCGATTGAAGTATCCAGTCAACTTGTCCTGGGCCGACAAGCGTTCCAGTTCACCGTTCATTTTCAGCAGCTGATCCTGTATCTGGCTGAGGGTTTGGTATTGTGCATCTTTTTCGGCAAGCACAGCCTGCATTTTCTGTTCCATTTCCTTACGCCCGGTAATATCCAGAATGGAAGTAACCACATGCTGCTGATCTTCGATATGTATCAGTCTGCCGGAAGTCAGTCCGACAAACATACGGCCGTCGCCGCGCCGAAAGACAAATTCGCGCTGATTCACCGCTCCGTGACGAATCAGTTCATCAATATAGGATGCTCGATCTTCCGGTTGAACCCACAGATTCAGATCGAGCATATTCTTGCCCAGAACCTCCTGTATGGAATAACCGGTCAAAGTGCTCTGTTCATTGTTGGCATCGATAATCCGCGAATCGGACATCCGGGTGATAAACTCTGCCTGGGGTCCGATATTGAAAATCAGCCGCAATTTTTCTTTTTCTACTTGCACATCTGCAGTCAGACGCTGATTAACCAGCAAAATCAGGCCGTAGGTCCACAGCACGCTGCTGATAATCGGTGCAATGTAATTCAAAAGCGCAACAGGGTGTTGATTTACCTCAGAGTATTTAAAATATGAAAGCGAGAAAATCAAAATTAAAAAAAGGAGAAACTCTACCAACGCAAAACAGAAAAACACCAGGGATGTAAAATTGGCTGCGCCTGCAAATTGCGATTTTTTCCAGCGAAACAGATAGTAGGCGGATAGTAGCGACATACACCCGATAAACACATTGCATACTGCTGTCCGGGCCGAAAGATGATTGTTTCCAAAAAGGAACCAGTAATAGAATACCAGAAACAATATGTAGATGAGCAGCAACAGTTTAACCGGAACCGGACGATCCAGGAATTTAAGAATTCCGACTGTCAGAAAAATCTGCCCAAGATACATAAGGGGATTTCCGAACATTGCCAACACATACACGGGCGGAAACAATACGGTCAGCATAGTCCAGAACCCGGCAGTTTGAACGATAACTGCGACGAGCCACCAGAACATTCCGGGGTATACTTTGGCAATGCGGTATTGAACAATTAATGCCGCGGTTTGACAAAGCCAAAGCACAGATGTGACAAAGACAAGCGTTGCGATATCCAGTTTCAAAATAGCCTCTTTAGTATACACCAAGTATAGTACATCGGGCGTGATTTTGAAGGGTATGATGCGCTTATCGCGTTTATTTCTCCGGTAGTCGCCGAAAATTGCCGAATCGTTCAGAACAGAACCGGAAAGGAAGCTCTTACTGAAAAAAGTCTATCTTGATACCGAACACGAGGCACTGCCAGCTCAAGGTTTCCAGGTATATTCTCAGCGTTTCGGAGTCTGAAAAGCCGTCAAGGCCGATCACGCCCTGGAGCGGGATCGTCAGGGCGATTTTAGGAGTAATAGCCCAGGAGCCGAAGCGCAGACGGAAGCCGGCGACTCCGCCAAGTTTTACACCCGCCAACCAGTACGGATCGGTGTAAGCGCCGGAATCGGTAGAATAGGCGGGATGTCCGCCTTCGCCGACATAGAGCCGCTGAACTTCGAAAGCGGCGTACCTGACTCTGAAAAAGCCCGAATAGCGGTTGTTGCCGAAATACCGGCGCTCCCAGGTGACATTGTATATATTAGGATAGAGCGCAGCGCCGAAATCGTCCTCTATGCCACCGCTGCCGGCGTTCAGCGAGATCGAAACCCAGGCATCGTTAAGTTCGATAGTGCTGTCGGAGCCCGCGGCGAAGGATACGAGGCTTGCAGGCGAAACACTGACGGAAGCAGTGTGCATCTGCTCCGGGATTTCCGCAACGCAGGGAGCGGCACATAACCCGAAGACAAGCGCAATAATGAAAATCATGTTGTACTCCTTACTTTTTTAGAAATTATATCATTTATTACGAGAGAACACAGAATCATTCCGGCAGTTGCCGTCACCTGTACCGCGCTGCCGTTGACGATTTTCGACGGACGAAGACTTCCGTCGGGCATCCCGGAGGATGGTGAATTCCTGCGGGGAAGCTGTTCCGCACTGTATACAGTTTGATACGATCCGGAAAAACCGTGTTTTCGAAGCCCCGAGCGAACCAGGCGCGCAAGCGGGCAGCCTTCGGTTTTCCAGATATCCGCGACGCGGAGCTTTGTCGGATCGAGCTTGAGCGCGGTCCCCATGGAGGAAAAAAGAACCGCGCCGGCAGAGGCGCACTGTTCGGCAAGATCAATCTTCGACTGGATACTGTCGATAGCGTCCACAACATAATCGCCGGGACCTATATCGAAAAGAGAAATCGTCTTCGCCGAGTAGGTCGCCCGAATTGTCGTGACGATACATGTCTGATTGATCGACCTTATTCGGTCTGAAAGAGCGTCGGTCTTGTACATTCCAATCGTGTTGATTGTCGCTTCAATCTGACGGTTGATGTTCGACGCGCAAACTGCATCGTCGTCGACGAGTACGAGATGTCCGATTCCCGAACGCGTAAGGGCTTCGGCGCACCAGCTTCCGACCCCGCCCAGGCCGAAGACGAACACGCGCGTGCGCTCAAAGGCGGAGACCGCTTCCTCTCCGACGAGGCGCGCCATTCGATCCAGGATTTCCGCCGATCCGATTTTCAAGTCTTCCATGCGAACGACAATACTCGAATGCCGTACGCTTGTGCAACACGTATTTTTGGTAGGTGACTTGCAGGCGACATGCAGAATTTCCTGAACGCTTGAACGTATGTACATCAAGTCTTCTATTCATAACCGGCTCGCTGCGATGATTTATTCTTTTACTCCGCCGAGATTCATTCCGATCACAAAATAGCGCTGAACGAACGGATACACAATGATAATCGGTGCTGCGGCAATTACGGTGATTGCTGCTCGAATACTGACTGGTGTAACCATGTTTGATACATCTGACATGCCCATTGCCCCGATGTCTCCGGCGCCGCGGGATTGAGCCTGACTCGATTGCAAAAACTCCATGAGCTTGTACTGGAGTGTGTGCAAATTAACTCTTCCGGAAGCGTAGATGAGTGTGTCGAACCAGGAGTTCCAGGCGCCGACGGCTACAAAGAGGCCGACGGTTGCAAGGGCCGGGGTGCTGAGGGGAAGAATGATCTTCAGAAAAATTGTAAAGTCTCCGCCGCCGTCCATTCGGACAGATTCGATAAAGCTTTCGGGAATTCCGCGAAGGAAAGTTCTGACTATCAGAAAATTGAACGCATTGACCATTGTCGGAATCACGTATACCCAGAACGAATTCAGCAGGTGCAGGTTTTTCATGAGGAAATAGTTCGGGATAAGTCCGGCATTGATGTACATGGAGATGACAATGATAAAGGTAAACGATTTCCGGAACACAAAGTTTTGCCGCGAAAGTACGTAGGCGATCATTGCGGTGAAAAATATGTTGGTTACCACATTGAGCGAGGTTCTGGCAACAGACACCATAAAGGCATGAGGAATCGATCCGGTTGCAAAAACGAGCTTGTAGTTTTGCAGGGTGAATTTTCGGGGAAAGAGTGTAATTCCGCCGCGTATTGTATCGACGGCTTCGTTAAAAGATACGGCAATGGTATTCCAGAAAGGGTATAACATAACCACCGAAAACAGCACCATAAAGGCGGTGTTCAACGTATTGAAAACAAACCCTCCATTTTCTTTTGAAAATCTGTTCATATCAGCCGTTCCTCCCCTGCGCGTTTGGCGATTTCGTTCGCTGCGAAAATGAGCGAAATATTGACGACGTTCTTGAAAAGTCCCGCTGCGGTGGCAAGCGAATAGTTCGATCTTTGGAGGCCGAACATCAGCATATAAATGTCTATGGTGTCTGACACATCCTGTACCAGTCCGTTCCTGAGCAGGTATTGCATTTCAAAACCGGCGTCCAGTATGTGGCCGACGCTCATGATGAGCAGGATAATAATTGTCGGTTTAATGCTCGGTAGGGTTATGTGATACATCTTTTTCCATCGTCCGCATCCGTCGATTTCTGCAGCTTCGTATAATGTCGGATCGATGCCGGCAATCGCCGCAAGATAGATGATGGTGTTCCACCCGAGTTCCTTCCATACATACGTGGCGCCGACAATGCCCCAGAAATACTTCGGCTCGGAAAGCCAGAGTATCGGTTCCTTGATTATCTGCAGAGTAATCAGCAGATTATTGACTGCACCGTCTTCCACCGAAAGCATCGTTGAAACAAGTCCGGTTACAATAACCCATGAAAGAAAGTGCGGTAGATAGGATATAGTCTGCGTAATCCGTTTGAACGGTACGCTTCTAATTTCGTTGAGAAGCAGGGCAAATCCGATGGCGCTTATAAAACCAAGCGTTGTATTAATGAGGCTCATCATGACCGTATTGCGAACCGTCCGTAAAAAAACCGGATCGGAGAACATGAATTTGAACCATTTCAGACCAACCCATTCCTGGGCAAAAAAGCTTTTTGCGGGTCGGAAATTCTGGAAAGACATTGTCCAGCCCCATAGAGGGACATAGGAAAAGAGTATAATGTACAGGATAATCGGAACCGACATGATCAAAAGCTGACGCTGGGAAATCATTGTGGTAATCAGTTTTGAACGTCGATGTAGACTGAGCCGGGACTCGTGCATAAAACCTCCGGAAAAGGTGACGCTGATGCGTGCAAGTGCTGCAGGATTTCGTTCAGGACGCCCGCACGGGGAGGAGAATCCCGTGCGGGCAGAATAATTCAGGTGCAATTCAACAGGTTCAGGCCGACAGCTTGCAGTGTACTGGCCTGAAGCAGGTTACTTCTTTGGGGTCCATGCCTCGATGCGCTTGGTGACCTGATCCTGCATATAGGATTCGTAGGTTGCGATACCGTCGGCTTCCATCTGGGCTACATATTCTGCCCAAACCTTGTCGAAGTCTGCGGGCGCTGAAAGTATAACCTTGGGCAGATATTTGCGCCTGGTTTGCTCGCTTCTCTGCAATGCGATCTGGGCGTCGGATCCGTCGGGAGGATTCGGAAGGTTCCAGGTTGGATACCAGATATTGTTCGGGGGAGGATTTTTGTCCATGAGCTCCGCATTGCTGGTTACGCCGTAAGCAGCCCAAAGCTCCTTGTCTTCAGGCTTTGTCATAGCTTCGCGCTCGGGATAGTAGTCCTTGAGTTCCCAGGGATATCCGTCGTTGAAAGATCCTTCCCAGTTCGGGAAAATGTCGCGGACCAAAAGAGCACGATTCTGTTCCTGCCAGTTTACGTTTTCCCAGTTGGCGCGCTGCTCGGGAGTGCGATACGGTTCGCCGTTTTCCTTGCGCTGCCAGTCTTCGCCTTTGATACCCCACTGGATAGTCCGCTGCACTTCTTCGCTCAGCAAATCGTTGATGAACTGCATAATGCGGACGGGGTCCTTTGCCTTGACGCTGATACCGACGCCGCGGCCAAGATTGGGCACGGGGATGTCGCGGTAATGAGGCTTGATGCTTTCGTCGAAGACAATCGGCAGCGGTGCCATAGTCCGATTGTTCATACCGGAGTTCATGAGTGCGTCGTCAGCATTTTGGAACTGCCAGCGCTGGTCGTGAATGCCCAGAACCCTTCCGGAAGCAAGCTTGGCAAGATATTGGTCGTAGTTGTCGGTAAAGGAAGCTCGGTCCAGATAGCCCTGCGCGTTCAGTTCGTTGAGCTTCTTGAACCAGCGTTTTGATATGTCCATCGTGAAGAAAGTCTTGTACTGATGCGTTTTCGGATCGACGATTCCGTTTCCGTCGTTCGGATATCCGGCAAGGAAATTCGGTGGATTCCAGAGGCAGAATGCGTGCCAGTCATAGGTGAGGATTGTGAAGGGAATGGTTTTCTGGCCGTTGATAGTCGGATACTTTTTGGCATAGTTTACGATAATATCAAAATACTGATCCATAGTGACGACTTTCGGATATCCAGCATCCTTCAGAACATCTTTTTGTATCCACATTGCCGAAGCGCCGTAATACGGACTCTGGTCGCGGTTGCGGATAATACCCCAGTTGGTCAAGTAATAGATGTGTCCGTCGGGAGAACGAAGCTTCTCGAGCTGGTCACCAAAATGAGCCTTGACGTTCGGTGCGTGCTTTTCGATCAGATCTTCAAGCGTGATAAGTGCTCCTGCATCGATAAACTGTGTTTCGTTGACCTCGATAATGTCCGGATAATCGCCGCCGGCAATCATAACTCCGCGCTTCTGTGCAAGTTCGCCGACGAGTATGTCCCAGCTGAATGTTACCCCCAGTTTTTCCTTGAGATATGCATACATCTTGTTATCGGCATTCGGCTGCTGGCGGGGCTGACTGGTGAATGCAGTAATCGTGATCGGTTTTCGGTCTCCGGTTGCAGCAGCTGCTTTCGAATCGTCCTTCGTGCAAGCTGCAGTCAACAAAACTGCGGCTGCAACGAGAACAACTAACGTTGTTCCAGGTCTTCGTTTCATGATTTCCTCCTGTTAAACCAACGGTATACCCGCTGTGTTTGAATCAGTATATGCACGAATATTTTCGCTTCATATCGGTTATTTTACCTATTTTTACCTTGTTTCATGAATTATCTTGCGTCGTACCGACACTTTTCGATATACTGTAGTATCATGAGTGAAGAAGAACGTTTTCTGGTGGTTGATCCTGTTACTGATATAGATAAATTAAAGGCTATAGCCTCTGAACCGCGAGTTCAGATTATTTCCCTGCTGCGCAAACGTGTTCGGAATATCAATGAAATTGCGGAAGATATGGGCCTCCCCCAGTCGACGATCGCTTCGCATATCGCAATTCTTGAAAAAGCAGGTCTTATCCGGACTGAAACGGTAAAAGCCAAAAAGGGCAATCAGAAAATATGTCATCCGGCATTCGAAGAACTGATCATTCAGTTTCCCTCGGAACAGACTGAATCCGATTTTCTGGAAGTAGAAATGCCGATAGGCTTGTTTACAGACTATCACGCAAGCGCACCGTGCGGCCTGTGTTCAACTGATTCGATAATTGGCTTTCTGGACACGACAGAATCATTTTTGAATCCGAACCGCATGAAAGCTGGTCTTTTATGGTTCGGAACTGGCTTTGTTGAATATAAATTTCCGAATAATGCCCTGTATGACAACCGCCCCGTCAAACGGCTCGAACTGAGCGCGGAGATCTCTTCTGAAACGCCGGGAACCAATCCGTCATGGATGTCTGATATTACCCTTTGGATAAACGGGGTCGAAACCGGCACCTGGATATCTCCCGGTGATTTTGGCGACAAGCGCGGGAAATACACACCGGAATGGTGGAAGCTCGAAGGTTCCCAGTACGGGCTGCTCAAAAACTGGGGAATCACCGATGAAGGAACCTTTGTTGACGGTGTAAAAGTTTCGCCGGTAACGATAGATGAACTGATGCTTGCGGATCATCATTCAGTACGCGTCAGATTCGGCGTCAAGGACGATGCCGAACACTGCGGAGGAATGAACATATTCGGCCGGGGCTTTGGAAACTATCCTCAGGATATTATACTCCGCTTCTGCTTCTGACCCGAGCGGTTTCCCTACTGCAGATCAAACGAGGCGAGGCTTGCCCGGCCTTCCCCTTCGTATCTGAAGTACAAAGCGTGCGTTCCGTCCGGAATTTCCAGCGGAGCGGTGTATTTTGTCCACACATTGGTAAATTCAACCGGAATTCTGGCTACTGCAGGTCCAACCGGCTGTATTGAAACGATGAACACCCCCTTGCAGTAGCCGCGTACCCTGATCGATATGTATCGTGCGCCTGAAAAGTTAAAATACTTGAACCCCGCTGTTGCCCCGTCCATCATATTGGAAATATATCCGTCAAGTTCATCTCCGTCCCTGCCTTCCTGCGTAATGAGCGGGTACCGGTTGTCGGGATGGGCAGCCCATGCCGTATATGCGGATTCTGTGTTGCACCACAGATTGCATGCGATGAAGGCAGGATACGCCCCCTTTCCCGGCAGTGGAGAGCCTCGAATTCCCCGGGAGGTCATTTCCGCCTGCACAAAAGAGCCGTCTGCACGAAGTTCGATCGGTTCTGCGCAGGATTGTCGGCAGAACGAAGTGCCGTGCGTGTGCCGGTGGTAGAACACATACCAGGCACCATTGAGGCACACAATGCTTCCGTGATTGTTGCCGCCGTAATATGCGGGCTTTCCGGGATCCTTGTACGAACCGATATGCATATCATTATTGCTGATGAGCACCCCTCGATACACGAATCCGCCGTCTGGCCGGTTGCTTGTTGCATAACACAGTTCGTGAAACACAATTGAAGAGTAGATAAAATAATAAGTTTCACCGATTTTCCTGATACTCGCTGCCTCAAAGTATTCATGCCCTTCGAAGCCGGAGCCGCCTGAATACGGTTGGCTCGGCAAAAGATTTTTCGGGCCGCTCACCAGGGTAAGCATGTCGGGACCGAGTCTGCTCACCATCGGACCGGTTCGTGAACGGTCACCGGACGGGCAGAAACCGGTATACAGCCAGGTAGTATCTCCTTCGGTCAGTACTCCCGGATCGAACTGGGGCTCGTCCCCGGGAGCCGAGCCGAGCAGAGTGCCATCGGGATGACATACGTATCCGTAGAACGAAAACGGCCCGGAAGGAGAATCCGAAACTGCAACCGAAACTATGGACACCTTGTCGAGGACATAATACAGGTAGAAGCGTCCGTCGCTCCCCTGTGTAACATCAGGTGCGTACAGGCACATGGTGTCCGCCCTATTCAGCGGATCGTCGGTCTTTTTATAGATGACTCCCTCGCACGTCCAGAGCGTCGGATCCTCTACGGGAGCAGACCAGCACAGGTAGTCGCCGAGGCAGAACGCGTGACCGTTGAAAAAGTCGTGTGAGCCGTAGACATAGAGCCGGCCGCCAAAGACATGGGGTTCACCGTCCGGTATGTATTCCCAGGAAGGAAAATTGGGATTGCCGTAAGATCTGAATTGACGTTTCATATTATTTCCTTAAAGAAGAACACGAGCGACGAACGGAGACCGTATGTCCATACATTCCAATCATGACCACCTTCTATATACTCGGTTTTCGCCGGTACGCAGGCATCTTTCAGCGCCTGCTCGGCATTTCGGGTTACATGTAAAAGTTCGTCCGAAAGACCGCAGCACAGCCAGGTTTTCGGCCAGCCGATCGACCGCCCCTGCGATTCTCCCTGCGATTTCCCCGGTGGTTCTCCCTGCGCAATGCAATCGTCTCCGGACAGACGCTTTTTTCCGATTGCAAGAGCATACGCGACGTCCGTATTCGGAGCAGGCGAAAATGCGGCGATTCCTGAAAAGAAGCCCGGATTCGACAGGCCGATATTCAAGGTTTGGCCGCCTCCCATCGAAAGCCCACACAGCATCCTGTTGCAGGGAAAGGGTTCGATTCCAAAAGTCTTGTGCGCGAGCGGAACAAGGTCGTTCAGGAGTTCATCGCCGAAACGGGCGAAGCCTTCTATGGCGGAGGGTTCAAACGGGTTATTCGGAGCAGCGTCGTTTACACATGCGCGGCCGTTCGGAAATACAGCGGCCAGAGGCGGAAGAATTCCCGACGCAACGAGATCATCCAGGATCGCTGCGGGATTTCCGAAGCGCAGCCACTCATTTTCGTCACCTCCAATGCCGTGGAGAATGAATATGAGCAGTTTCGGGCGGTGGGATAACGGTCCTTTGGACACATATACGCGGCATCGTCTTTGCGTCTGTGTTATAGAAGAATAATAAATAAACTCGTTCATATATGTTGATTATACACGACTTTTATCGTTTTGTATCATATTTTATCGTTTTTATCTTGAACTGCTGAAAAAATGAGGGTAGTATATGCGGTATGAAACACGCCCTTATCGTCTACGCAGACAAAAACGGACCAACAATCGAGCCGGATATTTACGGACACTTTTCAGAGCACCTCGGAAGATGCATCTACGGGGGCTTATGGGTTGGAGAGGACTCACCGATCCCGAACATCAATGGCTACCGCGCAGACATAGTGGAAGCACTCAAGAAAATCAGGATTCCGAACCTCCGCTGGCCCGGCGGTTGCTTCGCGGACGAATACCACTGGAAGGACGGCATCGGTCCCAAGGAAGAGCGCAAGCGTATGGTCAATACGCACTGGGGCGGAGTGGTCGAGGACAACTCTTTCGGAACCCACGAGTTCATGGACCTGTGCGAGCTGCTCGGATGCAAAGCGTACGTGAACGGCAACGTCGGAAGCGGCACCGTTCAGGAAATGCAGGAATGGGTCGAATACCTGACCTTCGACGGGGATTCGCCCATGTCGCGTCTGCGGGCGAAAAACGGCCGCGATAAGCCCTGGAAGCTTCCCTACTTCGGCGTCGGCAATGAAAACTGGGGCTGTGGCGGGAACATGACGGCTGCGCACTATGCCGATGTGTACCGCAATTTTCAAACATACGTACGAAGCTTCGGCTCGAACAATATCTATAAAATCGCCTGCGGCGCGAGTGTTGCCGATTACGAATGGACGGAAACGCTCATGAAGAACGCGGGCACGTTCATGGACGGGCTCAGTTTGCATCACTATTCACTCGAGGCCGGATGGAACGATAAAGGGCTTGCTACCGTCTTCGACGAAAAAGGCTGGTTCAACTTGCTCAAGAACGCCTGGCGCATGGAAGAGCTTGTTGCAAACCACGAGCGGATAATGGATGTGTGGGATCCGGAACGCCGGATCGGAATGATCGTCGACGAATGGGGCAGCTGGCACCAGGTAGAACCGGGAACGAATCCCGGCTTCCTGTACCAGCAGAACACCTTGCGCGACGCCCTCGTCGCCGGAATAACGCTCAACATTTTCAACAATCATGCGGACCGCGTACGTATGGCCAACCTCGCACAGGTCGCGAACGTGCTGCAATCTCCCATCCTTACAGAAGGGGACCGCATGGTGCTCACCCCGACCTGGCACATCTTCGACATGTACAAGGAACATCAGGGCGCAGCCCTTCTTCCCGTCGGCCTGGCTACGAGCGAATACTGCGGAACGGAAGGCGGAAAAGGTATACCGACTCTCACCGCTTCGGCTTCAAGAAGTGCTTCCGGAACAATTACCGTTACAATAACAAATGCTGATCCTGTCAATTCGGCACCGGTACCGGTATCCGTTTCAGGAGCGCCCGTATCACGGGTAAGCGGACGCGTGCTGACCGCCGTCCAAATGAACGCGTACAACGACTTCTCGAGTCCGAACACAGTTGTCCCGGCCGAAATGAAGCTACCACCTATCAGGGACGGCGTTCTTGAAGTGCTCATCCCGGCAAAATCGGTCGCCGCGCTGACCTTCAGCTGATCTTGAGCAGCATGCCCTGTATCTCTTGCGGACGCACAGAAATACCTTCTCCCGAGGAGCTCGAAAGGATTGCCGGAGAGCTCCTTGCTGGAACCGAATTTATCTCGCTCGATGCAGGAGCACTTGGCCCAAGTTTCCGGTACCAACGGATTGCCGCGTGCCGCACATGCGAATATCTGAGGTTCGACGTCATGTGCTCATGGTGCGGCTGCTTCGTCCAGATCCGTTCGCTCAATCCCGACCAGATATGCCCTGATCCTGCAGGCAGCAGATGGTCGGGAGAATGAATCGGATATGCACTGGATCTATCCAGCTCGCACCGAACATCGAATACGCAGAATTTCGATAACCACTCGGTTGTAGAATTCTTCACGCATCAGTTTGATTCACTCTTCATTGATCGGCCGTATTTCTTTCTTTCGAACAGCAGTTCGACGCATGAGAACAGCAGTGCGCAGGTAAGCAGGTAAAACCCGTAATAGGCTGCGCTGCCCCCTTTTCCGAAGGCGAATTCCCAGGGAACAAGAAAGGCGGTAATCAGCAAGGAACGAAGCGTACCGACAACGATAATTCCGGATTTAAACGACAAACCGTACACTCGTTCGACGAGCTTCTTCAGTTTTGTGTACCAGGCATACACTGTATATCCGGAAGCAACGGCACCATCAACACGCACAAAAACTGTCTTTTTCGTACGGGGCATGAAGGGAAAAACAATTTCAATCCGGTGTGGCAAGCCTCTTATCGAAAAATCCGCGCATACGGTAGTAATCGATCCAGTTGTTGTCGTACAGCAACCGGCTGCATACTCACCATCGATTGAAAGCCTTGCAGCCGGCAGAAAGATGCCGGAAATATCGATTCTGACCTGATGACAGTCGATCAGAAGCTCGTAACTGCATTTCATATCCAATCTCCCGCCTGCAGCTTCATGATTCGGCGCCCGCCGCAAGGCGAATAATTCGTCATTGTACAATACTTTCTGTAAATTGGGTTGAAAAATGCAGGCCGATCGGGCTCAATGGTAGGTGACAAGAGGTACTTACTTGATTATGTTGTCACATTTTATGCCACTTTCATTGTATATCTGCCGACAAAAAAACAACATGGCCTTTCAAGATCGTGTTAAAATGAAATGAAACTCGAAAACTGGACGGTTAAGGAATTAGCCGGAGCGGCGGATATTAGTAAACGAACTCTTGATACCTATCTGGATGCAAGGGCGCAAACTCCGCCGGTGACTAATGCGGTGAAGATTGCGAAAGCGCTCGGGGTATCGGTCGAGTACCTGGTTACCGGTGAAACTGCTTCCACGGAAGTGCTGCCGCCGGATATCCGCTCGATCGTCGACAAGCTGCAGGTACTGGACGCCCAGGACCGCGCTGCCGTCGAGGCCTCGTTGAGTCGCTCGCGCTTCGCTACATGAAAAACTCCATTCCGTAGGGCGTCTCCGCATGAGTGGAAGGAGATAAATTGCAGTGGTTAGTGGCGCTGTGTGTGCTTGTGTTACTTTTTGTGCTGATTCAATATAGAAAGCTGGACGTAAAATACAACAATGAAAAATCTAGTCATGACTATACAAAATCCAAACTCGAAGAGATCAAGTCCGAGAAACAAATCGATAAACTTATGGAAATTGTGTGCGGCTATCATCCCGGGTGGGATATTCCGAAAGAACTGGAAAAGCTCTGGGACTTCTGGCCTGATTATCCTCCGGACTGGTATCAACGGAAAAAACAGGTATATATCCGTGACAAGCGAACATGTACTCAATGCGGTACTCATTACGGTGAATTGCATGTCCATCATATAAAAAACCTCTCTGACAGAGGATCAAACGAACTGTCAAATCTTATCCTGCTGTACCGTGCATGTCATGAGAAAGTGCACAATACTACTTTCCCGGAAAAACCTGCTGCCTACTTCCGGACAGTGGATCAGAAAAGAAGGCCCCGACATGAAACAGTCAAGGATCCTGATGAGTATGATGATATTGTAGATGAGCACGATATCCGGGCGAATGATTCATATCTCGGCTAATGCTTATCTACTCGCCTTCTGATTCCTCTTCCCCAAACCCATACTCCGGCAGCGCGTCAACGGCTGCCTTTCTTTTTTTGTTTGTTACTCTGGCATACTTCATGGTTGTCTCGATCTTCGTATGTCCCAGGAGTTCCTTCACGGTGTAAATGTCCGCGCCCGCCTCCAGCAGTTGCGTCGCGTCGGTATGCCTGGCAATGTGCCAGCCAATCGGCTTCGTAAGTCCTGCAGCCTTCCCCCACTCCCGAAGATACGTGTTTGTATTTTCGATCGTTTTAAGTTCGGCGATCCGCGGGAATACGAAATCCGCTCGCTCGTGCTCGATCCCGTCATCAATCAATTTTAGCGCTTCGTCCTTGATCGGGATTATTACCAGGCGGCCGGTTTTCTCCTGCGTCTTGCTTACTTGTTTTGTCTTTAAGTCGATATGTTCCCAACGCAGGGTGCGGATATCTGATATCCGCAGGCCGGTCGCGACGGCAAATAGCCGG
>Ga0116148_1001206_pt1 | contig 28843 bp, 24 predicted proteins | sample AD_UKC055_MetaG_FD_89786 | JGI IMG/M metagenome (GOLD analysis project Ga0116148, IMG submission 89786) | Active sludge microbial communities of municipal wastewater-treating anaerobic digesters from USA - AD_UKC055_MetaG | ecosystem: Engineered > Bioreactor > Anaerobic > Digestate | place: USA...
CTATCAAATATAGCGACTCGAATCATTTTCGTCAAATTATTTATATTACTCCTTGATTAATTTATGATTTTGAGATAATCTGATCCGTTAATTATTTGATTTTTTAAGGTTTTATGAAGCACGCGATTCTGATTTTCACACTTTTTCTGTTTTCCTGCACATCATGCAACGAAAGCAAACCGTCAAATGATAAGGAAAGCACTATGGATCAGGATAATAACACACAATTTGATGCCGATCTTTCCGACGACTTGTCCGACGAAGCCTTGGCGGAGTCGGATGAAACTGATGATGAAGTCGAGCTTGCAGATGTTGATTATCAGGGGGCTGAGGAGTGTCCTGAACTTGCAAAGGCGAAGTTTCCCTATTACAACGAAGACAAAAGCATTCATTTCTGCCGCAAATGCGACAAACCGACAGTGAAAGATCCGCAATGTGTGGAGAATCTCTGGAAAGATGCGGCGGCGGCACTTTATGCGGTTGCACCTGAAGCAGAATGTGAGAACGGTTATCCCTGCGATATGCCGGAAATAAAACCTTTGACGCAAGCTGAATGGGATGAAAAGGTTGCTGTTGTAGGACCTCTTCCATATCGTCCTCATGAATGCGATCTGGTCTTTAACAATGGCACATGGTCTGCTGATTCCACCGCAGGGGCAATCAAACATTTTGACATAAGTGACGGGAAAGTGGGAATAAAATTGATGAATGTGCATCAGGGAATAAAAAATTATACAACAACATCCAAAGTAATGATATATAACCCTGTTGAAAAAACATACAAAGCAGTTGCTCCTTTTGTCGCAGACATGCTGTCGTTTAATAAAGGATGTTTCATTTATATGGGTGCAGATCTAAGGTCATTTGAATTGTCCGGCAGCAACAGATATCTTTTTTATTCCTGTGAAGACGGAAGAAGGAGCGTGATTTATCCTGACAAAATAGAGTTTGTCTCATATACCCCTGCATTAAGTGAAAAATGGGCTGTGGTAAACATTGAACCGAAAGAAGGCGGGGGCAGTTCCGCCATGTATGCGAAAGTCGGAACATGGAAATGGACGAAACTTATGGAAGGATTGTCTCTTTTTCCGCAGATTGTGAATGACAAAGTTGTTTTTCATGATATTGACGGGATGGCATATTATTGTGATCTGTCAAAAACTCCCAAGAGTGTTGATGACTGCGTAAAGATAAACCGTGAAGGCGAAACAATAAGATTTGCTGTAATAAACGAGAATGACGAAACAGAGACAGCATATGAATCAAGATTGAATTCAGAAGTTACAATAACGAAAATAACTGTTTCAAAAGAAGGGAAGAAAACATATTCAGTGATTGAAAACACATTCTCGGAAACTGATCCTTACTGGGTGAAATATGGTTATACACCGGAAAATTACAAAGACGGATTTATATTTTATACAGAATCTTATATCACCAATGAAAACGGAGACTGGAACGGGAATCACTGCTTTTACAATCTGGCAAAGAAGAAAAGAACATGTATGAAAAAACTTGCCGATCATCCATTTAAAACAAACCCCAATCTCGGATTTGGAGAATGGGAAGGAAAATGGATAGTTTATCAGTTTCTTCAAGGATCAACACAGGCAGTTCGAGACCTTGACTGCTATTGCGAAAAAGAAGGGGTGTGTCCGTTTGGGGAATGATTTTTCCTCAAATCAAAACGGCTCACACTATTAGGTAAAATCCACTGAAAATTTTTTGGGTAACTTCAGTAAAACTGCTTCTTGATTTTTCAGCTACTCTAATTATATTGTATTCCGTTATGTTTTTTAATGGAGGTATCAATGGCGATTTACATCTGTCATAACTGCAAAAGATCACTTGACGAGGACCTTGAGGATATCAGAGGCAAAGTCGGAAGACAGGATGTCTGTCCGCACTGCTACGCTGATCTTCACTGCTGTCTCAACTGCCGGTTTCACGATGTCAACTACACAAATGAATGCCGCGAAGATTCACGGTCTTTCATCAGGGAACGGGACAAATCGAATTTCTGTTCATCATTTGAGTTCATAAAAGACGAGGGTGAGGACGGAAGTGACGAGATCGACGCAAAAACAAAGCTTGGCGATCTGTTCAAATTCTGATCATATCACCTGTTTTTCTTTATTTTTTGATTTTGGAGTGCCCCGATGTTCAAATACATGATAAAAAAGATCTTCGGAACTGAAAACGACCGCTATATTAAATCCATTCTGCCGCTTGTTTCGAGAATTAACGATCTTGAAAGTTCTGTTAAACCTTTAAGCAACAACGAACTGATGCTCAAAACCCTTGAGTTCAAGCAGAGAATTGCTAACGGAGAATCACTCGATTCCATACTTCCGGAAGCTTTTGCCGTTGTAAGAGAGGCCTCCATCAGAACTCTCGGAATGAGACATTACGATGTCCAGATGATAGGCGGCATTGTCCTTCATCAGGGAAAAATAGCTGAAATGAAAACAGGTGAAGGTAAAACGCTTGTCGCGACACTTGCTCTCTATTTAAACGCACTTGAAGGCAAAAGTGCACACCTCGTCACAGTCAACGATTATCTTGCATCAAGAGACGCCGAGTGGATGGGGCAGATCTACCGTTTTCTCGGCATGAGCGTCGGAACAATAATGAACGGAATAGGGACAAAAGAACGCCGCATCGCATACGGATCGGATATAACTTACGGAACTAACAGCGAATTCGGCTTTGATTATCTCCGCGACAATATGAAATACGATATCAATCACTATGTTCAGAGAGAACTCAGATATGCCATAGTTGACGAAGTTGACTCGATCCTTATTGATGAAGCGAGAACTCCTCTCATCATCTCAGGTCCGAGTGATGAAAGCACCGATCTTTATGTGAGAGTGAACGCTGTTGTCAGAACACTGAGCGATGAAAAACATTTTACAAAAGATGAAAAATCGAAAAACGCCATACTTACTCCTGAAGGTATTGCAAAACTTGAATCAATGCTTGGAGTTGCGAATCTTTATGCACCTGAGAACCTTGAACTTGTCCACCATGTTCAGCAGGCACTGAAGGCAATTTTCATGTTCCACAGGGATGTTGATTATGTCGTAAAAGAATTTGACGGACTCCAGAAAGTAATGATCGTTGATGAATTCACCGGAAGGTTGATGGAAGGGAGAAGATACAGCGACGGACTTCATCAGGCACTTGAAGCGAAGGAAGGGGTAAAGGTCGAAAGGGAAAACCAGACACTTGCAACCATCACATATCAGAACTTTTTCAGAATGTACAACAAACTCGCCGGCATGACAGGAACGGCAGACACTGAAGCACGCGAATTTGCCGAGATATACAACCTCGGAGTAACTGTAATTCCGACCAACAGACCTGTCATAAGAGCGGACCGCCCCGATCAGATATACAAAAATGAGATCGCAAAGGAAAACGCCGTTATAAAAGAGATCCTTGAGAAAAACGGCAGCGGACAGCCGGTACTTGTGGGAACGGTCAGTGTTGAAAAATCGGAACGGCTGAGCCATCTTCTTACCAAAAGAGGAATAAAGCACAATGTCCTGAATGCAAAGTTTCACATGAAGGAAGCTGATGTTGTTGCACAGGCAGGAAGAAAAGGGACAATAACCATTGCAACTAACATGGCTGGTCGAGGCACCGATATCGTGCTTGGAGGAAACCCTGAAAAACTTGCCTATGCCGAAGCGGAAAAAACAATGGAGACTGTTGATACGACCACTCCTGAATTTAAAGAAATACTGAGTAAATATGAGAGGATATGCGCTGAAGAGAAAAAAGAGGTTCTTACCGCCGGAGGGCTTCACATCGTAGGCACCGAAAGGCACGAATCGCGTCGTATCGATAATCAGCTCAGAGGCCGAAGCGGTCGTCAGGGAGACCCCGGATCATCAAGGTTCTACTTAAGTCTTGAAGATGACCTCATGAGAATTTTCGGAAGTGAACGGCTCTCTTCCGTCATGGACCGTCTCGGGATAGAGGAAGACCAGCCGATCGAACACAAACTTATATCGAAATCCATTGAAAACGCACAGAAAAAAGTTGAGGGACACAACTTCAGCATAAGAAAGAATGTCCTCGAATATGATGATGTCATGAACCAGCAGAGAAAAACCATCTATGCAATGAGAAGAGATATCCTGACAGGCGGACAGAAAAACAAGGATGTCATCTATTCAATGATAGAGGAGATAGTAAATTTCTGCGTCACTACATCCGTTCCCGAAAAAGCACTACCCTCTTCATGGGATTATGAAAGCATAAGGGAATATATCGTTTCAGTGACTTCCCCGGAAAACAGCGGCGGACTCGAAAACGCTCTTGATCCGCAGAACTTTGCAGGGATGAAAAACTCTGAACAGGCGATGTCTGCTCTGGCACAGAAAATTTATGATTTTCTCATTGAAAGATACGATATTAAAATGGCTCAGTATTCAACTGAACTCAGCAATGAAATGGAAAGACATATTGTTCTTGAAGTTCTTGATACTTACTGGAGAAGACACCTTCAGAACATGGACCATCTCCGTGAAGGGATAGGGCTTAGGGGCTATGGACAGAAAAACCCCAAACTCGAATACAAACGCGAAGGGTTCAGAATGTTCACTGATATGATAAACAGCATCTATTTTGAATCTGTCAAGAGACTTTTTGCCGTACAGGTGGTTACTCAGGAGGCCGTTGAGAAATTTGAGCAGAAGGAACAGAAAAAGGAAGCGGAGATCCAAAGAAATACAACCACTTCCATTGAAAAGGAACCTGTGAAAAGAAATGCTCCGAAAGTGGGAAGGAACGATGACTGCCCATGCGGAAGCGGTCAGAAATTTAAACGATGCTGCATGAACAAGGGGATCTATGACTGATAAAAAGATCAGAATTAACCGCTTTATCGCACAATCAGGCATAGCTTCAAGAAGAAAAGCTGAAGAGTTGATCAACGAAGGGCGTGTCACGATAAACGGAAGGAAAGCTATTCTGTCAGACACTGTCGATGCTGATAACGATGTTGTCGAATTTGACGGCAAAAAGATTCAGAGTGCGGATAAGCTTGAATATTATCTGCTTTACAAACCTGCCGGCATCCTTTCGACATCATCTGACGACCGCGGAAGAAAAACCGTTTCAGATCTTCTTCCCGAAGGTTCAAAAGCAGTTCCTGCCGGACGGCTCGACCTTGACACAACAGGTGTTCTGATACTTACAACTGACGGGGAACTCCATTACCGTCTCACCCACCCTTCATTCAATATTAAGAAAATATATAAAGCAACGATCGCCGGCGAATTTACTGAAGAAAAGGCGAAGAAGATAACAGCCGGCATCGAAATTGACGGTATTATCATGAGAGCTGAAAAGCTTGTCATCCTGAACCGCAGAGGTGAAACTGTGACCGACATCACAATAGTCCTGAACGAAGGGAGAAAAAGAGAGATAAAAGAACTTGTCAGGGCTGTCGGATGCAGAGTCATTCAGCTTGAAAGGGTCGCTTTTGCCAATATTACCTGTAACGAAATGAATAAGGGTGAAATAAGACCCCTTACCGATACCGAGATCAGCTCTCTGTACAAACTCACCGGACTTAAAAAATAAAAAAACCCGCCTCGGCCGTAACTTCAGGCAAGTTTTATCCTGTTCTCACAGGTGGGGAAAGCCGCGCCGCTTTAATAAGCAGTATTAGTACAAACCCCAAAAACTTATCAAGGAAAAAACTTCTATCGCCCGAAGTCTCGCACCAGGCAGGCATATCAATTCTACCTGCTGCACATCTTTGAGTCAATATGATAATGCAAAATAATTTTCAAAAAAATCCTTTTCAGGTATGATACCTCCAGAATTGGGATTTTGACATATTGAACAATAAAAGGTGACAGGCATGACAAAAAAGGACATGGAAATGATGAGTGCTGACAGAAATCTTGCCTTTTTAAAACAGAATGATGTTGAAAATTTTGAATTCGCAAAAGCGGTTGCCCTTTCGGTAGCAATATTCCACATCCCTCTTATCCTGCTTGATCTTCACCGTTATATTTTTAATCGTGACCTTTTTTTCAAACCGGGATTTTTTCACATCTCTATCATTCATGCAGTGTACATTGTCATACTTTTCGGGATTTATTTTGCAGGTCTGATCTTTAAAAGGCGATATAAAGACATGGAAATGTGTCCTGTGCTTACAAAAATATACTGGCGCGTTTTTCTTTATGTTGCAATCAGCTATGCGCTTCTTACAACTCCGACCTGTCATCTTATGCACGGGAACACTACAACCTTTTTCATAACGATCCTCGGTGTTGCAAGCGCTGTCAAAATGCGTCCCCTTGAATTTGCCATCAATTTTTTAACACTTGCCATCCTCGCTATATTTTCGGTCAGTTTTGTAGCAGCCGGCTCGGCATTCACCGGCTATGTCCTTGACATTTCAGTTGCCACATTCATTTCCATTTTCATCAACATTGTCATTTACAGCAGAGCTCTTGTTTCGTTCAACCACAGAATAAATTTTGAAGAGGAGCATTCCCAAAAGATAATTGCAAACGAAGCAAATAAGGCAAAGACTGCATTTCTTGCAAATATGAGCCACGAGATCAGAACACCTTTAAGCGGAATAATGGGAATGCATTCGCTCCTTCACGAAACCGGGCTTACTGAAGAACAGAAAGAGTATCTGGGCTATGCCGAAAAAAGCAGTGAAACACTTCTGGGGGTAATTAACGATATTCTTGATTTAAGCGTTATTGATTCAGGCAATGTTTCAATTGAGAAAAAACCTGTCAACTTCGGCAAACTGATCAGAAACATAACAGAAACTGTAAAAGGTTATGCAGAAAAGGATGGCCTTGAGATATCAGTTAAAATAGATCCGTCAATACCTGAAATAATAATGCTCGATCAACTCAGAATGACGCAGATACTCAACAATCTTCTTTCAAATGCAGTAAAATTCACTGAAATCGGAGAAGTAACCGTCACCTGCAAGAATTACAGCGGAATGCTGAATATTGATGTAAGGGACAGCGGCATAGGAATACCGGAAGAAAAGATGGAAATTGTCTTTGAAAAATTCACTCAGATAGACTCAAGTTTCAGAAAAAAATACAAGGGAGCGGGGCTGGGGCTCTCAATAACAAAAAAACTTGTTGAAATGATGGGCGGCAGTATCAGCGTACGGTCCAACATACCTGAAAAAGGAACTACATTTTCTTTCAATATACCGATAGAAGCAAACGGAGATAATGATATTTTTGACTCTTTCGAAACTGTAATAGAAACAGCCCGCTGCCTTAAAGGATTAAAAATACTTTTTGCAGAAGACAACCCGGTCAACAAGGAACTGGTCAACAGATACCTTGAAAAGGAAGGGTGCAGAATAACAAATGTCAATAACGGTCTTGAAGCTTTTGAAATATATAAGCTCGAAAGATTTGATCTTCTTCTGCTTGACATTCAGATGCCTGTGATGGACGGTGTCGAAGCCATAAGGAAAATAAGAGATTTTGAAACCGATAAAGGTTACAGAACAATTGCGATAGCTCTTACCGCCTATGCAATGAAAACGGACAGGGACAAATTTCTGTCTGCCGGAATGGACGGATATGTTTCGAAACCTTTTTCAAAAGAACACTTGTTAAAAGAGATGTGTTTAAAAATTACAAGAAAACAGGGGCAATAAATGTACAGACATCTTATTTTACTCATCCTCTCTGCGTTCATTCTGTTCTCGTGCGGAGTGGAGGAAGACGAAACACAACCTGACAACAATAATACAAATGATGGAAACACTGTTCCCGATAACGATGAAACTTTGCCGGACAATGAACTGAATGATGAGTCGAATGAGTCAGGAGAGATCACTGACGAATTTGCTGAATCGTTCTGCTACTCGGGAGGAGCTGTGCTTTATGAAGGGGACCAGCAGTACAAAATGTGTCCCGGTGATTTCAAACGGGTATTGAAACAGATCTGCAGGAATGGAAAATGGGTCGACGAAGGTGATTGCACACTGAATTATGCCGTTGTTCCGGATGGATGGTTCAAAATGGGCTGTGACATTGATAAGGAAGGATACTGCGAAGAAGACAACATTCCTGTTCATGAACCGCGGCTTTCTGAATATGCTATCGATAAGTTTGAAGTAAATACGGAAAGGTTCGAGCAGTGCATAGCGGCAGGTGCTTGCAACAACAACAATGCTGATGAACCGCACTACAGGACTTCAACGGAAACTTATTCCTGCAACATCGGCAACAGCGAAAGAAAGAATCATCCCGCAAACTGTGTGACATGGTACGGAGCAAAAGCTTTCTGCGAATGGGCCGAAATGCGTCTGCCGACTGAAGCGGAATGGGAAAAAGCGGCAAGAGCCGGAAATGTCCAGATATATCCGTGGGGAGATTCGCCAGTTCCCGACTGTGATCATGCCATTATAAAAACAGTTTCATCCGGTTGCGGATACGGAGTCACCTTCCCCATCGGAACAACCCCTGAAGGTATTTCGCAACTTGGACTTTTTGATATGGGCGGAAATGTTTCAGAATATGTAAGTGACTGGTATCAGAAGGATTTCTATTCAGATCCCTCAGCAGAAGATAGAGATGTGAAAGGGCCGGATGAGCCGGAATATGACAAGTTCAAGGTTTGCAGAGGCGGCTCTTATCTCTACGATGAAAGAAGGGTCAGAACCGCCTTCAGAAGCGCCTGCAAACTCGATGATCCTGCAATAGACTTCGGCTTCCGCTGTGCCGCCGACAGGAAATGACAATTAAATTTTAGGAGATTTCCATGAAACTATCAAAAGTGTTGGACATTGTAAATCAGATGGAAAAGAGTTCTTTTTTAAAACTTATTGATAATTTTTCTAACGATTTAAAATCCAGCAATAACGAAATTAGAGAAATTTTGGAAAAGAATGGATGCCCTCTTAAAAACATTGAAAATGAGAATATCGTAAAATTATTTAATTTTTCTCAGGATAAATTTGAAAACTTATTCGAAAAAACACTCAATTATAATTCCTTTCAGTTCGACATCATTTGTGACATAATTTCTCGTGACGGAAATTCAATAATGCATTACTCCTGGTTTCAGAAATTGTACCAAAATGAAGTTGAAAAACTCAAGAACAATATTGATCTTTTTTTGCCGAAATTGGAAGAAGAAAACAATGAACTTAATTTTGAGAGAAAAAGAGATTACACTATTTATAAAATGTGCGTTGAAACCGCTTATGAGAATGATTCTCTCATAAATAGAGAAAATAAAATAACAGATGAAGAAAAAAGCATTTTAAACACTCTTGCCTCTTGCTTAGAATTATCTTCTGAAGAAACAAGAATGATTTTTTATTCAATAACACACCTTAAAAGACTGGAGATCGATGATATTATCAACTCACTAAAAGAAATCGGAGTTGCTTTTTTCAACAAGAAAACACTTAATATATATTTTCCAGATGAAATCATTAGCATTATTAGGAAAAAATCAGGTCGAGAATTACCGAACAAATATTTCAAAAGAATTTTACTCGTTCTAACTGAACCGGAATTAAATAGAATTTGTAAAAAACACGGACTTGCGATTGAATCTTCTAAAACAGATGACAAGATAAAAAATATTATAAAACAAGGATTAAGTATAAAAAGAACTCTATCAAACGATATTTTCAAGAATGAAACTTCTAAAACAGATAAAAAATCCAGACTTCAGGAAATTATTAATGATCTCGAACTGCCTATAGAAAAAATAGGGGCCACTGTTGATGAAAGAATTGAAAAGATAATTGAACATTTTAGCAAAATTGAACTGGATGAAAATATTGGGATTTCAATAGATGGATATGAAAACTTGATAAAAGACTTAACTGAAAAGCATCCATTTATTTGTGAATCAATAAAAGAAGCGTTCGAGCTTTCTCAAGAAAACATCTGCAATATTGATCTGTTGATGGATTATAATATCAAACCTTTGGACATATTGGATCTTGTTGATCAAGATAATCTTAAACAGTTTGCAATAGATAAGCATATAAAATGGAAAGGAAATGTGAGAAACAATATTCTTTCTTCTTACCGAGACATGAATAACTTGTTTATTGAGAACTATCCTCTAATTGGACGACGAGATTTCAATGGATTAAAAGAAAAAGGACTGACCATAAAAGAAAGCGAGTTAGGGTCTAAATATGAAGAGATAACCAAGGAGATATTTAAAAATCTTGGATACAATGTAAACGAAACTCGTAGAAATGATATAAATAGTGCGAAAAACAAAATAGATATATTGTTAGATCTCGGAGAGAATTCTGTCATTTTAATTGAATGCAAAACCATAAAAGAAGGTGATTTTTCAAAGTATTCCATTGTTAGCAGACAAATAAAGTCTTATGTTGATCATTGTGCCAATAATGGTTTGCGGGTTGAGTGGACAATTTTGGTTTCAGAAGGATTCACCGATGAATTCATTGAATATTGCGAATACGATCGAGACTTAAATCTTTCACTAATTGATTCAGAAGGTTTGCTGAAAATCATGACTGCTTTTAAGGAATCCAAACTTAAAAATTTTCCGACAAAGCTATTTCAAAAAAGTGGAAAACTAAATGCAGAAATGATTATAAAAAAAGGGTTGTGTTAAAAATAGAACCGCTTTATATTGTTGAACGAAATGGTTGAATTTACTGGAGTGAAAAATATCGTGCCCCATAATCCGAATCAGATTCCTCTTTTTCATATTACTCATGTGGATAATCTTTATGCAATTATTAAGTCGGGTGGATTATGGTGCGACAGGGAAAGAATAATTCAGGGGTTTTCTTCCGCAAATATTGCTCACAAACCACTGAAAGATAGAAGAATGGCAACAAAGGTTCCATTATACTTGCCAAAAACCCTCGGAGATTTTGTTCCATTTTACTTTACCACCCGTTCTCCGATGCTTTTTTCTGTTCATACTGGATCTGTCGATGACTGTTCTTATGGACAAGAATCCATAATTTATCTTATTACAACAACAGAAAATCTAACAACATGTCAAAGAAACTGGTGTTTCACAGATGGACATGCGGTAGAAGCGATATCAGAGTTTTATAACAATTTAAATGATATGGACAAAGTTGATTGGAATCTGATTAATGATTGGAGTTGGCATAATACTTTAGAAGACAGTGATCGGAAAAGAAGGAAACAAGCTGAATTTCTTGTTGAAAAATCTGTTCCGTTTTCTGCCTTTATTGAAATATCTGTCATAAACGAAGAGATGGAAAGAAAAATTCATAAAATATTAGAAATGGCTAAAATTAATCTGGCTGTTTCGGTTAAACCTAAATGGTATTACTAGCGGAGGAACTCGTATTGATTTCAATAAAAAGCGGAAATATTTTAGAATCAAAAGCTGATGCTATTGTTAATACTGTTAATACAAAAGGTGTAATGGGGAAAGGAATCGCATTGCAGTTCAAAGAAGTTTTTCCAATGATGTTTGTTGACTATAAAAAAGCATGCAAATCAGGAATCGTAATGATCGGGAAAATGCATGTCTGGCATAATAATGCTATTTTCGGTCCAAAATATATAATAAATTTTCCCACCAAAAATGATTGGAAGAACCCATCAAAAATGGAATATATTGAACGGGGTCTTGTTGATTTAGAAAAAACAATATTTGAGCTTGGAATTGGCTCGATCGCAATTCCTCCTCTCGGTTGTGGTAATGGTGGACTGGATTGGAATATTGTAAAATCTAAGATTATAAATTCACTCAGCAAATTTAATAGTTTAAATATAGAAATTTATGAACCTTCAGGAGCTCCGGAAATTCTCTCGAAAGCCCCAGGGAAAACTATAAAAATGACTTTTTCAAGAGCAATAATGCTAAAACTTTTTAAGAGGTATTGTATTCTAGGGTATGAACTGACATTACTAGAAGTACAGAAGCTTTGTTTCTTTTTGCAGGAATTTGGAGAGCCGCTTCACCTTAAATACGAAAAAGGCGAATATGGTCCATATGCCGATCAAATTCGTCATGTTCTGAATATTTTTGAAGGATATTACACTCAGGGTTTTAGAGATGGGTCAAGAAACAAACCAGATACAATAATAAATTTGCTTCCCAATGCTATTGTTGAATCTGAGAATTTTATAAAAAACTCTTTTGATTCTCATCAATCTCTTAATCGTCTCAAGAAAGTTCAAGAATTTATTGAAGGATTCGAAACTCCTTTTGGCATGGAATTGCTCTCCACCGTTTTCTGGGTAATTAAAAACAACCACTTAGATATTAACAATAAACCCTCCATAATAAACGCAGTTTTATCTTGGAATTCGAGAAAAGCAAAAATCATGAAACCTGTATTCATAAATAAAGCTATTGATCGAATTGAAAAATTTCAATTGATTATATAAAAAAAACCGTATTCTCTTTTTCTTTACAGCTTTGAACTGTTTTATATAATGCCGTGTGCTTAATTTTTTATTAAGGTGGAATAATGAGTTATCAGGTTGTTGCAAGAAAATGGAGACCTCAGCGCTTTGAACAGGTTGTCGGTCAGGACCACATAACAGAAACTCTGAAATATGCTGTTCTCAACAAAAGGATCGCTCCTGTTTACCTTTTCACCGGAATCAGAGGAACCGGCAAGACCACACTCGCGAGGATTCTTGTTAAAAGTGTGAACTGTCTTGATCTGCAAAGTGACGGTGAACCGTGCAACAAATGTGAAAACTGCATTGAAATAATGGAAGGAAGAAGCCCTGATTTTGTTGAGATCGACGGCGCTTCTAACAATTCTGTCGATGATGTGAGAAACATAAAGGAAAATATTTCCTATTATCCTGTTAAATCAAAATTCAAGGTTTATATAATCGATGAAGTTCACATGCTTTCAAAGTCGGCATTCAATGCACTTCTCAAAACACTCGAAGAGCCGCCTTCCCACACCATTTTCATCCTTGCGACTACAGATCACCAGAAAATACCTGCCACCGTTCTAAGCAGATGTCAGCGTTACGATCTGAGACGGCTTTCGCTTGATGATGTGGCGAAACAGCTTTCCAAGATACTCGATTCTGAAGGTCACAAATATGATATGGAATCTCTCTACGCAATTGCCAGAGAGGGTGAAGGAAGTATGCGTGACAGCCAGACAATTCTCGAACAGCTAATCACTTTCGGTGACGGCAGTATTACAGAACAGGAGTGCTCTCTCATACTGGGATGTTCAGACAAAAAACAGATCCGCGGCATAATTGAAGCAGTTATAAAAAAAGATCCGGCAACCTCTGTGGCACTTGTTACAGAGATATACCGGAATGGAAAATCAATTGAAAAAGCGGCAAAGGATATTTTATATCTTCTTCATCACATCGTTCTTTTCAGCGAACTTAAGAATCATGATTATCTTGAATCCCCCAAAGAAGAGAAAGAGTGGATAGAAAAATGCTCAGCGATGGCTTCGACACCTGACTGGATAAGACTCTTCAGATTCTGGAATGAGCAACATGAATCAATAAAAACATCTGATTTTGCCCTGATGATATTTGAAGTGGCAGTAATAACAGCTTGTAATTTTCCGACAATGGATGATTTCAGGACATTTGCCAAAGCACTTTCTGAAGGTGCGTCCGTAATTAACCTTGACAAAAACGGCAATGAACCGGAAAAGGAAAAAAAAAATCTCTCTGAAACCGTATCCTTGAAAGATCCGGAACCGGAAAAACCGGTTTCCTTTGAAACAAAGACCCCTGATACACCTGATGAACCGGTTCGCGAATACAACTGGGAAGCATTCACTGAGTATTTAAAAGATGAAGATCCTTACTTTTACGGGGCTCTTGTAAACATCCCTTACAGCGAGGATGACTATCTCATTGCACTTTCCGTTGATATGAATCTGGAAATGGCGAAAAAAGACATTTTGCATCGTCTCAAGCTGAAATTCAGTGAATATTTCAAAGGGACTCGTGAGCTTGAAATACGGCTCGAAACTGGCAGCGACCTGAGCATACACAATGAAAAAGAGATCGAACGGCTTAATGAGATAAAGAGTAAAAAGGACTCCATCATAAACAGCAACGCTGTAAAAGAAGCGATACAACTCGGACTGGAACTTAAGAAAGTTGATGTGGAATGAAAAGGTTTAATATCGCAGGGTTGATCACTTCCGTATTTTTTTTCCTTTTCTTTTTCGTATGGGGGACAAAAGGAAAATTCTGGACGGTAATTACTGCTTTCTATCCCGCCTTTCATATTACATTTCTGATAGTAATTATTTCTCTATACGCAATTTATGCAACAATTCCAAATACATCTGCATCAGCATTCAACTTTATTGTGCGTCACAGATTCAAGTTCCTGCCGTTTGCAGGGTTTCTGTTTTCAGCTCTAATTGCTGTTTTTGTATTTGATTCCATTCCTCATGTCATTGATGCCGCTCACTTTCTATGGACTGCCAGAGTTTTTATTGAAACCGGCTCGTTTCATCTCCCTGCAAGCGAACTCTATGAATATTATCAGAACACCTTCAATGTTGAGATAAACAACCGTTTCTTCTCACTGTTTCTACCGGGGTTTTCTGTTTTTCTCATTCCTTTTGAACTTCTCGGGATATCACAGTTCTTCACCCCGCTCTGCAACGGAATAGCGGTTTTTCTTCTTGGAAAAATTGCAGACAGACAGACAGATGATCCAAGAATTTCCTTTTTTGCAATGATATTTGCTGTTTGCAGTTCATTCTATCTTTTCATGGGTGCTTCCTATATGACCCACTCGTTCAATCTGGTTTTAACTCTCCTTCCGATATATCTCATACTTTCATCTGACAGACCGCGGACTTATGTTCTTTCAGGAATATCAGGGGCTATACTTCTTTTCATCCGTCCTCAGAACGCTGTTTTTCTTTATGTTGCAATTCTTGCGTTCATGTATCTGAAGAACAGAAAACTCCGTGATGCGGTTTATTTCACCATCCCTTTCATTTTTACAGGGTTTCTGCTTCTTTTCCACAACTATTTTTACACCGGCCACCCCACTCTGTTCCCGCAGGATGTTTATTTCTTTACAAGAGAACCTTATCAATTCTGCCACCGGCTCGGCATTGGAAAAGGATGCCCGAACACTGAAGGTGATTTTCTCCCTGCCGAGGGACTCACTTTCAGCTATGCATTCTGGGTCGCTTTTACAAAAATAACTTTGATGAACTTTAATCTTTCAGGACATCCGCTTATTTTTATTTTTGTAGCACTTTCATTTGTTTTCGCATTCAGGAAAAGTATCGAGCTTGCTCTTTTTTTCATAATCTTTTTCGCCGGCTACTATTTCTTTTATCTTCCTGGCAATCTTTTCGGTCCCAGATATCTCGCTGAAACCGCTTCACTGCTTCTCATCCTTGCAGGCATTGCATTTTTCAAAATATTTGATGCTCAGAAAAGATGGTTGAAACCTCTAATCGCCTCTTTGCCTGTAGCCACGACACTGTTTCTTTCAACAACTATAATGCCGGCGCTGATCAACCAGTTCTCTGATGCCTTCTGGGACACAGACAGGGCCGTTGAAAGAGCCATTGAAAAAGAAGGGATAAAGAACAGTATAGTTTTCGTTCCCAATCTGTACGGTAGCGTTTTTCTAAACCTTATGGAAAAACCGCCTTATGACAGACACGGGAACCTTATACTTCTAGATCTTGGCGAAGAGAACAGTTATGCAACTGCATATTTCATGGAAAAACATGATTTTGATGGGGCGTATGTTGTCGATTACTACAGCAGAATTGCAGTAAGAACAGCAGTTACGCCTGTTTTCACACAGGAAAGAACAAGGATTCAGTTTGAATTTGAAGACAAACGGCTTCCCAGGACTGGAAGGCCTGACTACGGTGTTAATTTTGCAGCAAGCGAAGATGAATACAAAAAATTCTATCCTGTAAAACAACTCACGATAGATGTTTCCAACGGAAGTGTTTTTGCAATGCGTTTTGAAGATATTCACGAAAAAAGTTACTATGATTTTTCTCATCCAGTGCTTGAATCCGGTGAGTATGACATCGAACTTTACTATGTTTCCGATGAATGCGGTGCAGATTTCGCTTTTGAAATTGACGGAAAACAAATCGGAATTTTCAGCAGTCACTCAGACACACAAACAAGAAATGTTTTCAATACATCTTTTTTCCTTGAAGCAGGGAATCACTTTTTCAAGCTTGTCCCGTTAAGGGGAAAATCATGCCTGATGATAGACAATATGGTAATGGAGCTTAACTGATCAGCTGAACTTCAGCACGATGTCTTCAGGGACGGGATCAAGTTTTCTCATTTTGACACCCGCCTGTTCAAGCATCAGCTTTGATGCCTTGACAACATCCGTTTCAGCATATTTGTCACAGAGATAAACTATTTCAGAGATTCCTGCCTGAATTATCGCTTTGGCACATTCATTGCACGGGAACAGTGCAACATAGATCGTGCAACCCCTCAGATTCTTTATTGAATTAAGGATTGCATTAAGTTCTGCATGAACCACGAAAGGATATTTTGTTTCAAGAAAAGACCCTTCTCTTGACCACGGCAGATAACTGTCATCACAGCCAGATGGAAAACCGTTATAACCCACACCGACTATTCTGTGTTCGCTGTTAACGATGCATGCACCGACTTGAGTATTAGGATCTTTTGACCTCTGTGCGCTCAACAGAGCCACTCCCATGAAATACTGGTCCCACGAGATATAGTCAGTTCTTTTTGACACCGTCATTTTTTGTCTCCATCAGTTTCATCAGTTGTGCAGGATCAGCATTCTCTGTCTGCGTCTCTGTTTCCGGGTCTTTTGCTTTTCCTCTTTCAACATTTACGATCTCTATTTCAAAAAGAAGGGCCATTCCTGCTTCTATCCTGTTTTTAAAACCTTTTGTTCCGTAACCCGCCTTCTCAGGAATATAAACTTTATATTTCCCCCCTTTTTTCATTTCGAGCACTGCAAGTCTAAGCCCTTCGATAAGATCGTGCAGGTTGAATCTTGAGGTTCTGTTCCTTTTGAATGAACTGTCAAAAAGAGTCCCTTTTGCATCCCATCCCTGATATCTAACTTCGGCAATATCCTTTATGGTGACTTTATCGCCCGTTCCTTCTTTCAAAACTTCAAGAAGCACCCCTTTCTCAAGTTTTTTCAACCCCTTTTTCTTTGCCGCTTCTTTCATGTATTTTTCACTTACCGGTTGATTCCTGAAATATTCACCAAGCCGTTTTTCCGCATCAACACTGATCTTATCTTTTCTTATTCTTGCCATTGACCGGTTAAAAACATCATCGCTGTACTTGGGTTCAACGGGTTTTACAGCGGCATCTTTAACTCCTTTGCATATTGCCTCAGGATCCATTTCAGGGAAACTCTGGAATGCCGTTACTGCCGTATCAAAACCCATGCGATAGCTTATTATCTCAATATCAGCAGCATATTTCCCCATCTTTTTAGGTTCAGCCGGCTTAACATCATCAACTTTTTCTTCACATTTTTTACAACATCCGGTAATCATTAAAAGAACTGCCAGGATCATTAAAACTACTTTTTTCATATCAACTCCGGTTCTTAATTAACAAAAAACAGGGTAATTTATCAGATTTTATTCATTTCGCCAATTATTTGCCGTATTATTCACATTTCATTGAAGAATTTCTCAAGGTCATTGATTTCCTGCGAAAATTGACCATCCCGGAAAAGAAATTTCCCTGCAACCATTGTCGCTTTCACATTTCTTGGATCACACCCGTAAACAACAGCCGCTGACGGATGACATTCAAAGTTCAGAGTCTGCGGAGTATCCATGTCCAGAACAACAATATCGGCATCCATCCCCTCTTTCAATCTACCAACCAGTCCCTCAATCCCGAGAATCTTCGCACCATTTATCGTCGCAAGCCGCAAAGTATCCTTCGCTGTCATTATCTTTGCATTGTGAGCAAGACCTTTCTGTAAAAGACTTGCCACTTTAAGTTCAGAAAAAATATTCAGAGCGTTGTTGCACGGAGCTCCGTCAGCTCCTATTCCAACCTTTATTCCTTCCTGTAAATACCTGTAAACAGGTGCTATTCCACTCCCCAGCTTTAAGTTCGTCGATGGGCAGTGCACTGTGCTCACTTTGAGATTTCTGATCAGATCGACTTCAATTTCATCAAGATGCACAGTGTGTGCGATTACAGATCTTTCATTTAAGGCACCAATGTGATAAAGATATGAAATATTGCCGAAACCGCTCTTTGACCTGATATATTCAACCTCTTCCTTATGCTCTGAACCGTGCGTTTCAATGAGAATACCGTAATGATCACTTAATTTCCTGACCTCTTTTAAAAGGTCATCGGTGCATGAAAGGACAAATCTCGGAGCAAAGCAATATTTAAGCATGCCGTTGTTTTTATTATGGAATTTCTCATAAAGCCGTACACTTTCGTTTATTGAGTCATCTGTTTTTTCAGCAAGATCGGCGGGAACTCCTTCCCCTGCATCCATCATCGCCTTCCCTCCAGTATAACGGAAGCCGGCTATCTCCATTATCTCAAAAATGACATCGGTATGTCTGACTGTCCCCATATCAAGAACGGCTGTCGTTCCTGACGAAAGGATCTCCTTTAACGACAGTATAACGCTCTGACCAATAGTTTTTTTTGTGAGTTTTGCCTCATACGGCCAGATGTGCTCTTTCAGCCACGGAAGAAGAGCCATGTTCTCCGCTCTGTTTCTGTAAAGTGTCTGGCACAGATGAATGTGGGTCTGAATAAAACCGGGAAAAATCATCAGTGTTCCCTTCCCTTCAACAACTTCACAATCGCCTGATATTTCAAAGCTTTCAGGCAGTTGGCCATTAAATATCTTTAAAATGCTTTTCCCCTCGACAAGAAGCGAACCCCTGAAGAAATCAAAACTCTCCGAATCCGTCGGATTCAGAATGTAAACATCTTTGAATAAATACAAAACCCTCTCCTGAAAAAAAATTCGTAACATTATAAAACAAAAAGTACCGTCCTTACAAATATTTCTGGAATTTTTTATCATATCTGTTATAAATTCAGCATGATTTTTGTAGGCAGTCCTTTCTTTTACACAACCCTGCTTGTCTGCGGGATATTTATCATTCTAAGAAAAAAAATTAAATCTCCCGTATTTAAGATAGTATGGATAAACATCGTTGTAATTCTGTTTTTTTTCTCTCTTTTCGATACTGTTGCTGTAAAAATGTTTTCCAATATCAATCCGTTCAGAATTCTCGACAACCGCTTTCACCATTCTTTAAAACCATTTACAAATGAATTTACCACATGGGATACAGAAGGAAAATTCAATTATCTGATTCAGACCAACTCTCTCGGGTTTGTTGATAGTGAAACAAGAACTGTAAACATGAAAAAGAAAGGAAAACGAATTATGTTCATCGGCGACAGTTTTATAGAAGGAGTTGGTTATCCCTGGGAAGAGACTGTTGCAGGAAGAATCTCTGAAAAACTTAAAAGTGAAGGGGTTGAGCTTCTAAACGCTTCTGTCGCAAGCTATTCACCCAAGCTATACTGGCTGAAAACTGAATATTTTCTTCAAGCCGGACTTGAGATCGACGAGCTCTTTGTTTTTGTTGATGTGTCTGATATCATTGATGAAGTCGTCTATGATTATTTTGTTCCGGAGACCTTTTCAAAGACCAGACAAATCATGGAACCTGTTATTGATTTCTTTTCAAAAAACTCATTTGTTTACAGAAATTACAGGATCAGGTATGTGATCGAACAGGACAATCCGTACCGTGAAAGTTCGCCTTTCTGGGGAGGTATAAAAAATTTCTACCTTCTGAAGCCACAGTGGATATTTAATGAAAAGGCCTTTGAAATGTATGGTAGAAAAGGGATCAAACTCGCAGAAAAACACATGGATAAATTACATAAGCTGTGTAGCAGAAACGGGATAAAACTCACGATTGTTGTGTGGCCGTGGGACATCAATTTAACGAAAAAACATGACAGAAAACATCTTGATATCTGGAAGAGTTTTGCTTTGAAAAGGAATATTGATTTTATTCAGATGTACGATCTTTTTGAATCAATCCCGATAGAAACAATCGGTAATTATTTCATTCCCAAAGACATTCACTGGTCAAGGGAAGGCAACTTTATTGTTTCTGAATATCTCTATGAACAGATGAACAAAAATAAAGGAGAAAAGAAATGAACCTTCTAAAAAAGATCGACGGAAAAAAGATCGTTGCCAACATCGAAAAACTCGTTAACATCCCTTCGCCTACAGGCTACACCGCAGAGGCAAAGGATTTTCTTGTCTCTTTTGCAAAAAAACATTCCATTGACCATGAAGTTACAAGAAAAGGGGCTGTCATTTTCAAGTTCGGACCTGCAAAGAAAGAAGGAACTGTATTTGCCGCTCACATTGACACTCTCGGAGGAATGGTGAACTCAGTTTCAGATAACCGGGTGAAGATCACAACTGTCGGCGGATTTCCCGCGCTCTACATAATCGGTGAAATATGCACAGTTCACTCTAGAACAGGTAAAAAATATGTCGGGACTTTCCTTCCTGATGATCCTGCAATTCATGTCAACAGCAAGCTCAAAGACCTTAAACCAGATTTTGACAACTGTTCGCTGAGAATGGATGTTGAACTCAAAAAAGATGAAAAACTGAGCGATATTATAGAAGTCGGTGATTTCGTTTCATTTGACCCCGGATTCCGGTTTATTAACGGATATGTCAATTCAAGACATCTTGATGACAAGGCATCTGCCGGAATTTTTATGCATATTGCTGAAATCCTTAATTTAAATGAAAAAAATCTTAAAAAACGGGTCTCTTTTTTCTTCAACATCACAGAAGAGACAGGACAGGGAATTGCAGGAACTCAGAAAGATGACGATCTTATCGTTGTTGATATGGGTGTTGTAGGCAAAGAACCGGCAGGAAGCGAAAAATGTGTCAGCATCTGCGCAAAGGATTCGTCAGGCCCGTATAACTATGACCTCACAACAGAACTCATTGATATTGCCAAGAAAAATAATATCAGCTACAAAATTGATGTCTTCCCCTACTACGGCTCAGACGGATCAGCACTGCTTAGATCATGCAGTGATTCAAGAGTCGCTCTTATCGGACAGGGCGTTGACGCAAGCCACGGATACGAAAGAACCCATGTCGAAGGATTGACAGCCACCGCATCACTTGTGCTGGCTTATATTTTTAAGGGATAGAATTTCCTCGATTTTTATTGATCTTTCTTTTTAGAATTATATTCCGGAGCAGGTTCTCCAAGAACCCATATATCGTTAGAATCAATATCAATAAGATCACTCCATGAAATTCCGTAACCACCCGCATCAATTTTCGCCATCTTAAAAAATGAAGGGTTTGAAAGATCTTTATACACACCCTCTTTAAGTAACGGCTTGAAATTAAATCTTTTAACAGAGCCATCGCTGAAAACAGCAATAATTTCAAAGTCTTCAAGAATTTCAAGGTCTATAATTCTGGGATGATTTATTCCTTCCATGGCAACTCGCCGTAAATTGCATGAAAATGAGGCGGATTGTGCTCAGATTTGAAAAAGAAAATCTTAACAACAATTCCATAAAATCTCGCTATAACAGGCATTTATCCCTCCTGAAAAAACCTGTCGAATTATACTTTATAAAAATTGATTGTCAAATGAATCACTAACTCGCTGAAAATCAGAAAAAGCGGAATTTATTTAGGGGATTGGGATGTATATGATGAGGGAAGATGTGCGAGATAGCATCACAAACCTTTGAACAAAAAAGAGTTCGTGGTCAATTATCGCGAACACACATTATATTGCCTGGAAGATACTTTTCCGACCAATACCACCCAACATCTCCCTCTCCATCAGAACAATATTCAGACACATCAACCATAAATGCGTAGTCATAATTGAAACCATAATTATTACATGAATCTGAACCCCAGGAAGAATAAATTGAAGAATAAATCACTTCCCCGAATTCATCCCAGCATTCATCATAAAAAGTGTGAGCACATTCGTCATATGAGCTAAAACTAGATTCGTTATCTTCGCAAAACTCTTCAAATTCCTGCAACATTCCGTCTTCCCTGTCTGCCCAGTAAGCATAAACGCATCCCTCACACCACCATGTTCCTGTCCAGAAAGGAACTTTTGCAAGATTGGGAAAATTTATGATGCAACCATATTCAGGGTCTCCATATTCGTCTTCTCCTATTTGGAAAGATGTTGTCAAGCCATCCTCAAAATCACCCAAAGTGGGCAATCTCCACCTGCCGACACCGTCAAGCTTTAGATTTAAACAATAATTATATGCCTGATCAAAAGTTTTTCCTGAAACAGATTTTTTTGTCCACCATAAACCTGAAGAACAGTTTTTAACGACATCACCCTTAATGGCAAACTTGGCACCATTCGAACAGTCAAAATCTTCTTCTCCTCCACATGAAACAATGACAATTGTTGAAATCGCTAATACAAAAAACAAAGCTTTTTTCATTGTTCACTCCCTTTTTTATTCTGGAATTCTAAAACCGCCTGAAAAACAAAATTTAATAAAATGCTGTTAAAGTTTATTGAAATTATAATGTTAGTCAACTTTTAACGGCATATATGCCGTAGATTTAAAATCATTCCTGTCGTAGTGTTTTTTCAACCTTTTTTGGTGATTTATGAAGGTCGAAAAAGCACTCGCAGACATATTAAGAAGAGAACGGAGAAAGAAAAAACTTTCTCAGGAAAAAATCGCAATTCTTGCCGGTGTTGACCGATCATATTACTCAAAAATTGAAAGAGGAGAAAACAAGCCTACTCTTAACATTCTATTCAAAATAAGTGCTGTTCTTGAAACAAAACTTTCTGAAATAATTAGAGAAATAGAAGCAAAAACAAAAACTCGTTAGTTTGTCACACCCATTTTATTTGTCAGTCTTTTCCAGTCTTTTATGGATAGTTCCTTACAAAACCTCGTATTTCTGGCAGATAACTTCCTGAAATTCTTTGGATATTGCATTGAAATCAATAATATCAATTCTGATTGGAAGATCTGATTCTTCAAATGCTTCTCTTATTTCATGCAGTTTTTTTCTTTGAATCTTTTCTTTGCAGACAAGCGCTATATCAAGGTCGGAATAGCTTTTTGCAGTTCCTTTGATTCTTGACCCGAAAACCCGCACTTCGCAGACAGGCAGGTGATATTTAAGAATTTCCCTTACTGTTTCAAGATGTTTCGGTGAAAGATCAATCATTTCTTTCCTCTAAAGCTTTTAAGAACTTTTTTGCATCATCAAGAAAAACTTTTGCGGTTTCATAAACAAATTCAGCTATTTCCTCATCATAAATATGTGATGTTTCATTCCTTGCCCTATGAAATCCCACCCATTTTTCGACATCACTTATCAGCCGGTTTTCAGATGCCTGTCTGAAAAGCTCAATTCTCGTAACACCGTCAACATAAGTCGCACCGATATTAACTTCTATCCACCGTTTCATAAATTTCCAGCAAAGTTCATAAGTAAATTCAAAATTCTGGATCACTCCAGCCTGAATCACATCAAGTTCATCCTGAGAAACCGATTTATCCTTCTCTTTCTGAATAGATATATCAACCGCTTTTTCAAGTGATATCAAAGCACTTTTTAAACTGTCGATCACCAGTTTCATTTTTCACCTCTTTTTTCAGTTAAAATTTCATCATATATCCCCTCATATTCATTAGCAGATTTTGTCCAGCTGAAATCCTGATTCATTGCGGTTTTTCTCATTTTTTTCAGGTGTTGCGGTCTATCAAAATATGTGCTGACAGCCCAGCCGACTGTGTCAAATATCGAATCAACCGAAAGATAATCGAACTTAAAGCCGGTTCCATCACCTGTTCTTTCATCATACTGGATAACTGTGTCGGCAAGTCCGCCGGTGTTCCTGACGATAGGAAGAGTGCCGTATCTGAGTGAATATATCTGATTAAGTCCGCATGGTTCATATCTTGACGGCATGATGAAAAAATCACTCCCTGCTTCAATTAAGTGTGCAATTTCATTGTTATATCCGATAACAGAGCCGGCTTTGCCAGGCATTATGGATGGGAGCCAGCCGAAATATGATTCAAGAGCGTTGTCACCTGCTCCAAGAATTGCAACCTGAACCGACATTTTGTTAAGAATACTTTCAACCGCCGCGGCAAAAACATCAAGCCCTTTCTGATCTGCAAAACGGCTTACTACGCCGAGTACCGGAACATCCTTTGAATCGTCAAGTCCGAATTTCTGTTTTAAAACTTTTCTGCATTCAACCTTTCCTTCCATTTTATCAGCAGAGAACTTAGCCGGGATCAGTTTGTCATTGCGTGGATCCCAGCTGGAATAATCGACTCCGTTGAGAATCCCTTTATATCTGTCACCTTTGTTGTTAAGATATGGTGCAAGTCCGTAACTTTGTTCACCTATTGTCGTTTCTTTGGCATAGGTCGGACTTACTGTTGTCACCATGTCGGCATAGTGAATTCCCCCTTTGAGGAAATTTATCCTTCCGTGGTCTTCAAATATGTCAGGGACAAAATCCCACTCACTGAATCCGCAATATTTATATGCATCTGCGTGATATACACCCTGATAACCGATGTTATGAATGGTAAGAACCGCCGCCGCTTTATCAATTCCGCTTTTTCCCCATCCCCATGTTTTCATATATGCGACTACCGGAGCGGCCTGCCAGTCATGGGCATGAACCACATCTGGCTGAAAATCCATATCTTTCAGAAGCTGTAAAGCCGCCCTGCTGAAAAAAGCGAACCTTGCCGCATTATCGGTATAATCTCTGTTAATTTCATCGCAGTAAAGCCCGGAACGATCGAAATAATGATCAAATTCAATAAAAAATACAGGTACTTCGTTTTCAGCAACCGTTTTTCTGACTGAACACCACTCCTGAATTCCCGCACCCATCCAGACACCCATTGAATCAAAAAAAGTGACAGTGTTAATGTTTTTTCTTTTTACAGCCCCGTAATAAGGAAGAATTATCATGACCTCATGCCCCAGCTCTTTCAAAGCTTTGGGAAGAGAGCTCACAACATCGGCAAGTCCGCCGGTCTTCACAAACGGCTCACATTCAGAAGCAATAAAAGCGATTTTCATTGACAACTCCTGTATTATTTATCTTTCATAAACCTTTGATATTTCTTTATAAAACTCTTCGATGGTGTCATTTTCAATATGTATTCGGGCGGTTTTGACAAGTTCGAGATAAAAGTGAAGATTGTGGATGGAATTGAGTATGGGAGATAGATATTCCCCTGCTTTATAGAGGTGTCGAAGATAGGAGCGACTGAAATTGCGGCATGTGTAGCAGTTGCATTTCTCGTCTATCGGATTTGTATCTCTTTCAAATTCCTGTCTTTTTATGTTCAAAGTGCCTGACCATGTAAAAAGCTGACCGTTTCTTGCATTCCTTGTCGGTATGACACAGTCAAACATGTCAATTCCTTCTAAAATAGCTTTTACAATATCTCTCGGCGTTCCCACACCCATAAGATACCTCGGTTTATCTTCAGGCATAAGATGCCCAATTTCTTCAATAATTTTATACATATCCTCTTTTTCTTCACCGACACTCAAACCACCTATCGCAAATCCGTCAAAAGGAAGTGCCGATATTTCTTCAAGATGTTTTTTCCTTAAAAAAATGTCAACTCCACCCTGAAAAATTCCGAAAAGTGCTGCATCTGTCGTTCTGGCTTCAAGACATCTTTTCGCCCACCGGGTAGTTCTGTCCATCGAATCGAGCATATAATCACGAGTGCAGGGAAGAGCCGGACACTCATCAAATGCCATCATTATATCACTTCCGAGCGCTTCCTGGATTTCAATTGATATTTCAGGGGAAATGAATCTTTTTGAGCCGTCAAGATGGCTTGAAAAATAAACCCCTTCCTCTTTTATTTTACGCAGAGGACCTAAGCTGAAAACCTGAAAACCGCCACTGTCAGTGAGAATCGGTCTATTCCAGTTCATCATTTTATGCAGTGACCCGAAAGTTTGTTTGATAAGTTCATGTCCGGGACGGAGAAAAAGGTGGTAAGTATTTCCAAGAATGATCTGTGCTCCAAGCTCTTCAAGCTGATCAGGAAGAACGGCTTTAACTGTTCCCTGAGTTCCGACAGGCATGAATATCGGAGTTTTTATCTCTCCTCTTTCTGTTGAAATAATGCCCGACCTTGCTTTGCCTGATGTTTTTCCGATTTTAAAAGAGATCATTTGACCCTATTTTTCTGAAAGTAGTGATTCGATCCGCTCTTTATAGGCCGCTTTGGGTGCCAGTTTATAAAGTGCTTCAAAAAGAGACAGCGCTTTTTCATATTGTTTTTCGTCTTTTGTAAGTATGAAAAGGAGAAATTCCACTTCAGCCAGATTTTCTTCCTTAATGTTTTCAACGATCATCCGCTGAATATTCTCAATTGCCGTTTGAGGTTCCGATATTGAAACTATTCTCCATTTGAGCAGTTCGCTTCTGAACCTGAAATCCTGCCGGTTGACCTCTGTGCTCATTTTAACTGCCTTTTCAGCAAGCTCCAAGGATTCATCAAACCGTTTCATTTCAAAGAAAAGTGATGCTTTTTCGTAATAATATTCACACAGTATGGTTTGAACATTAAGTTCTTCACCGATTAGGATCGCCTTGTTGTAATACTCTTCCGCCTGTTCGAATGAATCCTGCTTTCTACAGATGTTGCCAAGACAGTTGTAGGCAATGGAAACATGCCTTTTTATCCCAAGTTCGGTCGCTATTGTAAGTTGATCTTCAAAAAGCTTTTTTGCTTCTTCGTATTCACCAAGCCAGAATTTCAACTCACCGAGATTATTGGAAGTATAGCAGATATACTGCCTTATCCCGATCTTTTTATATGTGTCCAGAGCGTTCCTGTAGAATCTTGCCGCATTGGTGAAATCATTCATGTGGGAATAAACCAGTCCGAGATTGTTCTCAGCAACAGCTATGTCAAGCATGTTTTCTGTCTCTTTCGAAATTGCAAGCTGTGAGCTGTAGTATTCAAGAGCGGTTTTGTAATTGCTTCTGTAGTAGGAAACACCTCCCAGATATCTGTAGGAAAGTGCTTTAGCCGCTTTATCATCAATCTTTTCAGCAAGTTCCAGCTTTCTTGAAAAATGTTCTATCGCATCATCAAGCTCACCTTTGTAATAGTGGATAAGCCCTCTGTAACCTTCCACATCACCTTCACCTTTGACTGCTCCGAGTTTCTGATAAAGCTCGACAGCACTGTCAAGAAGGGGCTGTGCCTCATCATATCTCCCTTTTTCAAGAAGCATGTATGCCAGTTCCTTCATACTTGATGCAGTAAGATTATCACTGCCGGTATTCCTTGCAGTTTCAAGCGAGTCCCTGAATGTCTTTTCCGCAAGGTCCCATTTTCCTGATATTTTGTAAACGCTTCCCAGAAGATGACCCACCTCTATCAGCTCTTCATTATTAGTGAGCATTTTCATAAGCTTTTCATACATTTTTTCGGCATCTGTATTGTGATATTGCGATTTTGAATAATCGGCCGCCTTTCTAAGATAAAAGATCTCTTTTTCTATGTCTTCGGATTTTTCAAAGTGGAACGCCAATGATGAAAAAAACCTTCCCTCGTTCAGATAATTGGTTTCAATGGCATATGCGACTTTGCGGTGGATCTCCTTGAGACGGGCCTTCAACTGCATTGAATAGGCGGCATCTCTTAAAAGTGCGTGTCTGAATGAATAGACCAGCTTTGAAACCTCGTTCCAGACCAGCTCATCAATTCCTTCCTTGAGAGTGTCCACTATCTCTTGTTCCTCGGTTATTTCGCTAAGCACTGCAAGATCGATATCGTTTCCGAGCACTGATGCCCTGAAAACAAGGTCCTTGAGCTTAAGTGAAAGCCGGTCAAGACGGCTTACAAGCAGCGAATTGACCTCTCCGGGAACTTCTATGTCGTCCATTTTAAGAGAAAACCCTTCATCAGTTTTCAGAATGTAACCTCTTTCGTTCATGAAAAGAACAAGCTGCTCCATGAAAAACGGGTTTCCTTCGCTTCTTGAGAAAACGAACCGGTTCAGATCATTGCTGATCCTGTCATTTAAAATATTCTGAATAAAATCAGCGGCGTCCGATTCAAGAAGCTTGTCTATGACCATCTCTTTGAAGTTATCTCCGGTCATACCGAGTATCACAGGTTTAGTGCCGTCATCATTAAGCCGTGAAAGCTGATACATCACTACAGGAAGATCGGCAAGTCTCTTGACCATGTTCTTAACGACTTCAAGCGAATCACTGTCAACCGCATGCATGTCATCAAGAATGATCATTAGCGGTTTTCTTTCTGCAAGAGAGACAAAAAAATCTGCAACAGCAAAAATCGTGTTCTCATATCTGCTTTTTGCATCAAGTATCTCATAAACTGATCCTTTCCAGAAAACGCCGGCAAGAGCTCCGATATAAGGTTTTGCCGCTTCAAACTCGTTTTTTTTGCCTATCACATCGGCAGAGACCGAACCCCATATCTTTTCGAAATTTAACTTATTCTCATCAGCAGAGACATTTTCATTCTGATCAAAGAATCTCTGGAAGAACGAAGTGAACATATTCATCGACTGCCTGAGAATTGTATCGGTGCTTAAACTCAGGATCTGAAAATCTCCGCCGGCTTTTCTTTTTACTTCATAGATAAGTCGAGATTTTCCGATGCCTGCTTCACCGAATATGGTGTATGAATGAAGTTTTTTAAGTTCTTTTGCCATTCCTGCCATTTCAATAAGTTCTGCAAGCTCCATTGATCTTCCTGTGAAA
>Ga0116148_1001220_pt1 | contig 28698 bp, 23 predicted proteins | sample AD_UKC055_MetaG_FD_89786 | JGI IMG/M metagenome (GOLD analysis project Ga0116148, IMG submission 89786) | Active sludge microbial communities of municipal wastewater-treating anaerobic digesters from USA - AD_UKC055_MetaG | ecosystem: Engineered > Bioreactor > Anaerobic > Digestate | place: USA...
AGGTTGTGCGAGACGATCGTCCCCGGCGCGAAGCCGACCCAGATCCCCACCGCCCCGAGATACCGCACGCCGCAGTGGTGCACGTGGTTGTTCGAGATGCGGTTGCCCCGCGGGGCGAGCGTGTCGTCGTTGGGCCCGCCCACGCCCAGGCCGTTGCCCTCCACGTCGTGCACGCGGTTGCCCTCCATCACATTGCGGTGGCAGCCGTCGCGCAGCAGAACCGCGCTGCCGCCCAGGTGGGCGATCTCGCACTCGACGATCGAGCAGCCGACCGCGTGCTCGGCCGTCACGGCCGCCGGCATCGAGCCGCTCACCTTGTCACCCCCGTAGCGGAAGCACGCCTGCCGTCCCTCGTGCCCGCCCTCGGCCGGCGGCAGGTCGCTGTGCAGCAGGGCCAGACCGCGAAGGTGCAGGTTCCGCACCGCCGCCGCCTGCGTGCCGGCGATCTCGACCAGCCGCGTCAACACCGGCGCAATCACCTCGCAGCGGGCGAGGTCCTCGCCCTCTCGCGGGCAGTACGTCAGCACCCCGCTCTTGCGGTCCAGGTACCACTCGCCGCGGGAGTCGAGGAACTCGCGGGCGTTCTCCAGAAAGAACGGGTTGCCCTTCCTGGGACGGTTGGACGAGAAGTACTTCGCGTGCGGTCCGGCCAACGCGACCGTGCCGGCGTCCACGTCCACCGACTCGGCCCGCTTCTGGCAGGTGGCCCAGTTGTTGAGCACGATCACCTCGACGTCGCCGAGGTTGGCCCACTTGGCCAGCCGTTCCTTGGGCATCTTGAGCGCGTGAGCGGAGAGGTCAGTCTTCAACTCGGCGCCCAGCAGGCGGTCGTAACGCGGGTCCGCGTCCATGTCGGGCGTGCGGGCGCGGACGGCCCGCCGGCCGTCCACCCAGAGCTGGCGGAAATCCCACCGCCCCGCCTTCACGTCGCCCAGGTCGACCTGGTACAGCGCAGCCGTCTTCGCGGCTGGCGCCTTCTTGTCCGCGGGCGCCTCCGTAGCGGGCGCCTTGAGCGGAATCGTCCCGGCCGGGGCGAAGCCCGCGATGCGGCGCCCGCCGCTGAGGATGACCCGCTCGTTGGGCGCGGCGGTCCACGTGACCCGGCGCCCCCCGCCCTTGCCGTCGTCGCTGCCGCCATCGCCCGGACCGAAGCTCAACGGCCGGGGCAGGTAATACGTCCCGCCGTGCAGCACGACCGTCAGGTCTTCCTTCAGGCCCGCGGCGATGAGCTTGCGGGCCAGCTCCTGCGCCCGGTGCGGCGTGGCCACCGGGGCCGAGGCCGACCCCGCGGCCGAGTCGTCGCCCGTGGGTGCGACGTGGATGCTCTCGGCGCGGGCCGAGACCAGCACGGCCAGCGACGCCAGGGCAGCGATCGCGATGTTGTGCAGACGTGTCATTTCATCTCTCCAGATCGACGCTGAACTACCTGGGTCCAATCTTCGCGGCAATGTCCTTGCGGAAATCCGGCGCGCTGAGCCGCAGCGGCCCGGCGGCCGCGTGGCGGATTTCGCGACGGGCGACCTGCTTGCCCGCGACGCTGTCCCACCAGATGACGCTGTACTCGCCCGGCGGCATGTCCGGCAACTCCGCCCATGCCCCGCGCACCAATTCGGGCGTCCGGTTCTCGATGGCCTGGGCGTGCCAGGTCGCCTTCGGGTCGTAGAGCCACACGCACGCGTGGCCCTTGCCGGCGATGCCCACGGCGCGGACGGCCGGACTGTCCGAGCAAGCCACGCGGGCCGGCGCCAGGCCGGCCGAGACGAACGGCACGTCCGCGACGAAGTCCGCCAGCGGGCGGTAGTGGCGGTAGGCGTCGGCGCGGTCGAAGTCGTCCCACCACCAGTACATGGCCGATCCGGCCAGCCCGGACGTCGCGGAGGCCCACAAGGCCCGCCGCGCGTGCTCGAAGTCCTTGTCCTTGGCCATCGCTTGACCGCGCTGGAACTTGTCGTCGGCCAGGCCGAACTCGCTGAGCAGCGCGGGCTTGCCCGGCGAGCGATCCAGCAGGAAACGAGCGCGGTCGGCGTACGTGGAGGCCGAGTCGCGGTAGGCCTCGCCGGTGCTGGGGCGCAGGTAGTGGTGCAGGTCGGCAGTGTCGAGCTGGGCGTGGGCCCAGTCGCGAGGGCGATGTGACCACGTGCTGGTCGCCCGCGGGCGACGGCGACCGTCGATGCGGTGGAGGTACTCGCCCAACTCGCGGTAGAGGCGGTCGGTGGGCTTGCCCGGGTCCATCTCGTTGAAGTACTCCCACGTCGCCACGTGGGGCGAGTATCCCCAGCGGGCGACGGCATAGCGCATCAGCCGGCGGATCGACTCGCTCGCCTCGGCGTACTCCGCACTGTCCTCGCGCGACAGCGACTTCATGTACAGGTCCCGTGTCACCACGACCACCTGGAGGTACACGCCCGTCTGCTCGGCGGCCTCCACCACGCGGTCCAGGAACGAGCAGTCTTCCTGGTCGTACCAGCCGATCGTCGAGCGGTTGACGTCGGCCTGCCAGAGCAGGTTGGGCCCGGCGGGCGCCGCGTTGTCGTCAAGTTCCACCAGCGACAGGTCGGTCAGCCAGGCCGAGCCGCCGCGAACGACGAAGGCCAGCCGGCCCAGGACCAACTGCTTCTCGTCCGCGCGGAATTCGTGGGCGAAACTCGTCCACCTGCCCGCCGGCGCGTCCAGCGGGCGGTCGCCGCCGGGCGACAACTGCAGGACCACGCTCGCGGCGTCTTCGCGGCGGAGCAGTCCGCCCAGGCGATACTTCGCCCCGCCGCGCAGTGCGACCGGGCGCGTCGGATTCACGTGGGCGGCCTTGCCGGCCTCCAGGCGGAGGCAGCGCCGGCCCTGCCGGCCGGGCGGCGCGTCGGGCATATCCTCCACCGCGGGCTTGGGCCCCCACGTCCGACCCCAGGCGGACTTGACGCCCTCGATGCACGCCGCCCAGTCCTGGCAGCAGGCCCACATGCGAACGTAGTTGCCGCCCTGGGCGGACATCTTGGCAAAGAGCGAGCGGACGCCCGCCGAGCTGGCCGCGTACTGCGAGAGGCCCACGAACGCGATGTTCTGTCCGATGGGAAAGAAGACCCGCCCGTCGGAGAACTCGAGGTATCGCGGGTTGTCCCTGGCCACGCGGACGTAGCCTCGCGCGGGCGTGGGCGACGGCAGAACGTCAATCGTCACCGGGCTCAGGCGTCGCGTGCCCGCGGGCGTCCGCAGCGTCAGCGTGAACGTGTGTCGCCCCGCCTCGGTGGCCAGGTGGCGGACCGTCCACCGCGCCGCCCCGGCCGGGCGGATCCACTCGCTCTGGCGGCGCCCCTCGCCCAGCAACCGGTGTTCGCACGGCTGACAGTAGAACCCCGGCACGGTCCGCTTCCGGCCCGAGGGCTCGGTCACCTCGGCTGCCAGCTCGTATTTCCGATCGTCGAAGGCGGCGGGCGGGATGCAGTCGGCGGGCAGCGAGAGTTCGATCTTCTGCCACGCGGTCGGACGAGCCGGCTCGACTCGGACGCGGTCTCGACCCTCCTGGGCCGTCGCGACAGACGCGCGGGCCAGCAGCGCAAGGCAGACAGCCAGGATGACGCGTGCGGTCCTGCTCATGTCCGGATCTCCTATAGCGACAACGCGACGCGGGAACGGCCGATTGCGGAACTCCGCGCCGGCATGTTTCGGCAACTCCCGGCTTGGCTGTTCGTTCTTCCTCAAGACGCCCCAGGGCGAATTCAGGAGATCTGTTCATGCGTCGGACGAAAGCGTTTGCTTCGAGCGTGCTGGCGGTCCTGCTTGTCGGTGGTTGGGTCCGTGCGGCTGGGCCCGTTGCGGTGTACGTCTCGCCCGCGGGAAATGACTCGTGGTCGGGGCGGCTGGCCCAGCCCAACGCGGGCAAGACCGACGGTCCGCTCGCCACGCCCCAGGCCGCCCGCGACGCCCTGCGCCGCCTGCGGGCCAAGGGCGAACTGGCCGCCGGCGCCACGGTCACGCTGGCCGGCGGGACGTACTGCCTGGCTGAACCGCTGGTCCTGACGCCGGAAGACTCCGGCACGGACAAGGCCCCGATCGTCTGGCAGGCCCCAGCCGGGGCCAAGCCGGTGCTGTCGGCGGGGCGGCCCGTCACCGGATGGAAGCAGGAAGGCAAGTTCTGGGTCGCCGACCTGCCGGAGGTGAAGGAAGGCAAGTGGTCGTTCCGCCAGCTCTTCGTCAACGGCCAGCGCCGCTGCCGCCCGAGACTCCCGAAGGACGGTCACTTCCATGTGGTCAGCCAGCCGGGCGTGGACTGGAAGAAGACCGAGTACCGCACGCCGGCCGACAAGTTCGAGTTCAAGGCGGGCGACTTGAAGGCCTCGTGGCACAACCTGGCGGACGTGGAGCTGGTGATCCTGCATTACTGGGTCGACTCGCACCTGAAGATCAAGAGCGTGGACGAGGCCGCCCGTGTCGTGGAACTCGACCGCAAGACGCGCCGCAAGCTGACGGCTGACTTCCGCCCCGAAGGGGCCCCCTACTACGCCGACAACGTCCGCGAGGCCCTCGACGCGCCGGGCCAGTGGTATCTCGACCGTCCGGCCGGGCGGCTGTTCTATCTGCCCAAAGAAGGCGAACAGCCCTCCACGACGACCGTCGTGGCCCCGCGCCTGACCAGCGTGCTTCGCATCGAGGGCGACCCCAAGGGGGGCAAGTTCGTCCAGCACGTCGCCTTCCGCGAGCTGACGTTCGCCCACACGGCCTGGGACCTCGCTCCCAAGGACACCGGCGACCACCAGGCCGCGAGCACCGTCCGCGGGGCTCTGGTCGCCACGGGCGCCCGCCACGTGACCGTGGAGGGCTGCACGATAACCTCGTGCGGCACGTACGGCCTGGAGCTGGCCGACGGCTGCTCGCACTGGCGGATCGTGGGCAACACGCTGACGGACCTGGGCGCGGGCGGCATCCGCCAGAACGGCGGCGGGGCCAAGAGCCCCGAGGCGGTGCAGACCGGACACAACGTCATCACCGACAACCGCATCGGGCCTTACGGGCGGGTGTGGCATTCGGCGGTGGGCATCCTCAGCCAGAACTCCGGGCACAACCTCATCGCCCACAATCTCATCTTCGACGGCTACTACACGGGCATCAGCGTGGGCTGGGTCTGGGGCTACGCGCCCAGCGTCAGCAAAGAGAACATCATCGAGTTCAACCACGTCCACACGATCGGACAGGGCCTGCTGTCGGACATGGGCGGAATCTACACGCTGGGCGTCAGCCCCGGCACCGTCGTCCGCAACAACGTCTTTCACGACATCACCAGCCACGGCTACGGCGGCTGGGGGCTGTACACCGACGAGGGCTCGACCGGCATCGTCTTCGAGAACAACCTGGTCTACAACACCAAGACCGGCGGCTTCCACCAGCACTACGGGCGGGAGAACATCATCCGCAACAACATCCTGGTGGAGTCCGCCGAGGCCCAGATCGAGCGGACGCGGACCGAGCCGCACCTGTCGTTCACCTTCGAGCGCAACATCGTCTGCTGGTCCGGCCAGGGGCCGCTGCTCGGGAAGAACTGGAAAGACGACCAGTTCAAGCTGGACTCCAACGTGTACTGGAACGGCGGCAGGAAGATCGCCTTCGCGGGCAAGGACTTCGCCGACTGGCAGAAGCGCGGCCTGGACACGCACTCCGTGATCGCAGACCCGCTCTTCGTGGACGCCGCCAAGAAGGACTTCCGCCTGAAGGCCGACTCGCCCGCACTGAAGCTGGGCTTCAAGCCCTTCGACGTCAGCACCGTCGGGCCGCGCAGGTGACGCGGGCCCCGGCGCCTGGCCGCCGGGGCGCGGCCTGCATGCCGACGGGCGATTTCAGCATTGCCATGCCGCCCGCCCAACCGTACAATCGAGTGTTGCGATTGGGCGTCTTGTTCCGCGGGGGGTGGGAGTTCTGGACATGATGCGATATTCGACGTTCCGCCCGGCCATGTTGCTTTTCGTTCTGTGCGCGCTGCTGCTGGCCCGCAGCGTCGCCCCCGCCGCCGAGACCCATCCGCTGGTGAAGGCGGTCGAGGCCATGAAGGCCGACGACATGAAGGAAGCCCGCCGGCTGATCGACACGTGCACCGAGGCGGACAAGAAGCACCTGGCCTACTTCGTGGTCAACGCCTACTACTACGCCTGCTGCGACAGCCACGCCCACGCCGCCACGGCCAGCCGGACCGCCTCGCGGCTGGACGAGAAGCTCCTGGAGCCCCACGCGTACCTGGCCCTCTCGCTGGCCGAGGCGGGCTACGGCAAGGACGCGCTGGAGGCGGCCGAGGCCGGCGCCAAGCTCGCCCCGGGCGACGATCGCTTCGTCTACGCCGCCGCCTTCGCCCAGGCGTCGCTGGGCAAGTGGAAAGAGGCCCGCGAAGGCTTCGGCCGTCTTCGGGGCGGTTCGCCCCTGGCCGCCCAGGCCAAGGCCCACCTCGAAGAGATGGACAAGTGCGACGCGGCGATCAAGAACCTCGAAGGGGACAAGCAGAAGATCGACGCCAAGCTCGCCGAACTCAAGACCAAGACGGACCGCGTTCGATACGGCGGGAAGGCAGCCGAGGACAAGCTGTCGGCCCTGAAGAAGAAGTACGACAGCGAGCGCGACCAGGTCGCCCGCGACTTCCAGTACCACATCAACCGCCTGCGGCGCCCCAGCGATCCCTCCCAGCAGGCGGCTTACTCCCGGGCGTACCAGGCAGCCGGCGAAGAGGCCGCCCGGCGCCGCCGCGGCATCGACGAGAAGTACCGCCCCCAGGTCGCCGAGGTCCAGACCGAGATCTCCCGCTACGTCAAGGAACTCAAGGACCTCATGGGCGAGCAGCGTCCCCTCCAGGACCAGAAGACCAAGCTGGACGCCCAGGCCAAACGCGAGCAGGCCGCCCTGCGGGAGAAGATGAAGGCCGACGTGGCCAAGACCATGCCCCTCACGCCCCAACGCGCGGGCGAACTGCTGGCGTGGAAGGCCCCGCCCGACAAGAAGTAGGCGATCCCGTCAGCCGCCCCGGACGATCGCGCCCCCGCCTCGAGACGATCTCAACGCCCGATCCCCGACAGCTGAAAGATGCTGACCAGCGAGCGGAAGCAGAACTTCACCCCGAAGGCCACGATGAAGATCTGCATGACCCGCCCCACCGCCAACGTGCCGACCCGGCCCATGAGCCGATACAATCGCCCGGAGAAGTGCAGCACCAGGAAGACCCCCGAGAAGCCGGCCAGGCAGGCCAGCACCGCGTACAGCCGCCCGAAGTGCTGGGTGATCAGCATCACGTTGGCGATGCTGCCCGGCCCGACCAGCAGGGGCAGGGCGATCGGCGAGACCGCCAGGGTGATGCGGGAGTCGGCGTGGGTCATCGCGGGCCTGGGCCCGGGCGACTCGCTCACGATCCGGCGGATGCCCACCACCACCAGCACCAGACCCCCGGCGAAAGCGAACTCGTCCAGCGTCAGGTGGAAGACCATCTCCACCAGCACCTGCCCCGCCAGCGCCATCGCCACGATCACCCCCAGCGCCGTCGACGCCGCCAGACGAAACACCGCCCGCCGCTCGACCACCGGAACGTCCTCGGTCAGGCTGGCGAAGACCGGCAGATTCCCGATCGGGTTGACCAACGCGAAGATGCTGATCGCCGCCTCCGTGAACTGCTGGATCGACGGCGTCTCCTGTTGCAGCACCAGTGGGTCCATGCTCTAAGAGTAGCCCGCCGCACGCCGCATGGCAAGGCCCCGCCGCCCCTGCCTTGTCGCGCGGCCGGTAATTCGTTGATTCACTCCCGCTTCGCCCCGTACACTTCTCCCGCTTGAGCGATGACCGGCCACAACCCGACGACGGCGATATCCAGCGCCAGGTCCGCCAGGCCCGCAGTCGCTTCCTGGCGATGGCCGGCGCCTACTCCCTGGGTGTCTTCAACGACAACTTCCTCAAGCAGGGCCTCAGCCTGCTGGCCATCACGGCCGCCCTGTCCTCCCTGCAAGGCTGGATCGCCATCCTCTTCACCCTGCCCTTCATCCTTCTGGCCGCACCGGCCGGCTGGATGGCTGACCGGTTCTCCAAGCGGACCATCGTCATCGGCTCGAAGGCGGCTGAGCTGGTGGCCATGTCGCTGGCGGCGCTGGGCCTGGTGCTCAACTGCTGGCCGCTCCTGCTGACCATGCTCTTCCTGATGGCCGCCCAGTCCACCGTCTTCAGCCCCGCCCTCAACGGTTCCATCCCGGACCTCTATCCGCCCAGCTACGTCCTCAAGGCCAACGCCCACCTCAAGTCGGTCGTCACGTGCTTCATCCTGCTGGGGATCGTCTCGGCCGGGCTGGCCCTCAACAACAAGGCCCCGCTCCTGCCCCACCTGACCTGGGGCCAGGCGATCCTCGCCGGCAGCCTGGTCGTCGTCTCGCTGCTGGGCCTGGTCGTCAGTTTCCACACGCCCTATCGCCCGCCGGCCGACCCCGAAGCGCCTTTCCCCCGCGCCGGCCCGATCGAGACGCTGCGCCAGCTCTGGAAGCTCCGCCAGGACCCCCTGCTGGCCCGCGCCGTCTGGGCGGACGTCTTCATCTGGTTCATCGGGCCCCTCCAGGTCATGATTATCAATACGCTGGGCAAGCAGCAGTTCGCCCTGGACGACGCCCAGACCAGCTACATGGTGCTGGCGGAGTTGGGCGGGCTGGCCGTCGGCGGTTTGCTGGCCGGCAAGATCGTGCGGACCCAGCGGTGGTATCGGGCACTGGCCCCAGCCAGCCTGGCGCTGGCGGGCTTCCTGCTGGCCACCGCCGCCTCGCCCCTGGTCCCGGCCAAGGCCTCCTGGTCCGTCGTCTCGCCGCGCATGGTCTACGTGCTGGCCATGCTCGCCTGCTCGGGCCTGGCCGGCGGGATCTTCATGGTGCCCCTGGAGAGCTTCTTCCAGGTCCGCCCCGCGCCTCAGCATCGCGGGTCGGTCCTGGCGGCCGTCAACTGCGCCGCCTTCCTGGGCATCCTCGCCGCGGGCATCGTCTACCTGCCGCTCAACGAGTGCCTCCAGCCCAACGTCACCTTCGCGGTGATGGGCGGCCTGGCCCTGCTGGGCAGCGCCTGGATGCGCGCAGCGTTCGCCAAGGGCGACAGCCGATCGGAGGCCGCCCATGATTGACGCCCTCATGCGGGTCTTCGCCAAGTCCGTCCTGTCGCTGCGCTACCGCGTCCGCATCCACGGGCTGCGCGAGATCGCCTCGCGCGGGCGATCGTCGATCCTCTTCCTGCCCAACCACCCCGCGCTGGTCGACCCGGTGATCCTGTCGGCCTGGCTGCACAAGAAATTCCGCCCCCGCCCGCTGGCCGACGAGAACCAGATCGACCGCTTCTTCATCCGCAACCTGGCCAGGCGCGTGAACGTGCTGCCCATCCCGGACGTGGGCAAGGTGGGCTCAGCCGGCAAGGACCGCATCGACGCCGCGCTCGACCTCTGCGCCCAGTCCCTGCGAGACGGGCAGAACATCCTGCTCTACCCGGCCGGGCACCTCAAGCACCAGCGCGACGAGGTCCTCGGCGCCGCCAGCGCCGCCCACCGCCTGGTCCAGCAGGTTCCCGACTGCCGCGTCGTCCTGGTCCGCACCCGCGGGCTGTGGGGCAGCAGCTTCAGTTGGGCCCACGGGCGAGCGCCGGACGTCTCGTCGGCGTTCACCCGGCGTCTGGGCGCCATGCTGGCCAGCGGCCTGGTCTTCATGCCCCGCCGCGAGGTGGACATCCTCCTGCACGAGAGCGACGACCTGCCCCGCCATGGCGACCGCGAGACGTTCAACCGCCACCTCGAGGAGTTCTACAATGCCGACGCCCCGCCCGCCACCTACGTGCCCTTCAGCCTCTGGGAGCGCGGCGGCCCGCGAGAGATGCCCGAGCCTTCGCCCCAGGCCCTGCCCGGACAGGTCGAGGACGTTCCCCCCGCCACCAGACAGGCCGTCCTCGACCACCTGCGCGAGATGACCGGGCAGAGCGGGATCTCCCCCCATCAGCACCTCGCTCATGACCTCGGGCTGGACAGCCTGGCCGTGGCGGACCTGGCGACCTGGCTCGAACAGGAGTTCGGGCACAGCGCCTCCAGCGTCGAGGACCTTCAGACGGTCGGCGACGTGATGCTGCTGGCCTGCGGCGAGGCGATTGCGTCCGGGCCGCGCGAGGTCGCGCCGCCCCCCAGACGCTGGCTGGCCGGAGGACTGCCCCAGGACCGCCCCGGCGGGCGGGCCGACCTGCCCGAGGGCCGGACCATTCCGCAGGTGTTCCTGGCCCAGGCCCGACGCGGCAGCGGGCGGGTCATCGCCGCCGACCAGCAGCGCGGCGCGCGAACCTACCGCGATCTGATCACCGCCATCTTCGCCCTCCGTCCGCACATTGCCGCCCTGGGCGGCCGGCGGATCGGCATCATGCTGCCCGCCTCGGTCGCCGCCGACACGGTCTACCTGGCCGCCCTCTTCGCCGAGCGAACGCCCGTGATGGTCAACTGGACCTCGGGCGAACGAAACGTCGTCCACTCGCTGGATCAGTGCGAGGCCAGGTGCGTGCTGACCTCGCGGCTGCTGGTGCAGCGGCTCAAGGGCCAGGGCGTCCGCTTCGACGCCTACGAGGACCGCCTGGTCTACCTGGAGGACCTCGCCGGGCGGATCGGCAAGCTGGCCAAGCTCGGCGCAGCCCTGCGGGCGCGATTCTGGTGGCGCGGGCTGGACGCCTCCGCCCAACGCTGCGGCGAGCACGCGGTGATCCTCTTCACCAGCGGCAGCGAGGCGCTGCCCAAGGGCGTGCCCCTCACGCACGAGAACATCCTCACCAACCTCCGCGACTGCATGCGGACCTACCGCATCTACGACAACGACCGCCTCTTGAGCATGCTGCCGCCCTTCCACTCCTTCGGGCTGGTCGGCACGCTCCTGCTGCCGATCCTCTGCGGCGTCCGCGTCGTCCACAGCCCCAACCCCAACGACGCCGCCATGCTGGTGCGAATGGTCGAGGCCTACCAGGCGAGCCTGCTGATCGGCACGCCGACGTTCCTGGCCGGCATCCTCCGCCTGGCCGACAACGCCCAGCTTCGCTCGCTGCGATTGTGCATCACCGGCGCCGAGAAGTGCCCCCAGCGGGTCTACGACACCTTCGCCCGCAAGTGCCCCGCGGGGAAGATCATCGAGGGCTACGGCGTGACCGAGTGCTCCCCGATCGTCTCGGCCAACCGCGAGCAGTCGCCCGTGGCGGGGACGATCGGCCTGCCCCTGCCGTCGGTCGAGACCGCCGTCGTGGACATCGACACGGACGCGCCGGCCGGGCCCGGCCAGTGCGGGATGCTCCTGGTGCGGGGGCCCAGCATTTTCAACGGCTACCTGGGCGAAGCCGCCTCCCCGTTCATCCGGTGGCAGGACAAGGAATGGTACCGCACGGGCGACCTGGTGACGGCCGACCCCCAAGGCCTGTTGACCTTCTGCGGGCGGCTCAAGCGGTTCGTCAAGCTCGGCGGCGAGATGATCTCCCTGCCCGCCATCGAGGCGGTGCTGGAGGAGCGTTTCGGCCGCGAGAGCGACGAGGGCCCGTCGCTGGCCGTCTCGCCCGCGCCGGACGAGGAGCACGTAGAACTGGTCCTGTTCAGCATCCGCGACATCCAGCGCGACCAGGCCAACCGGGCCCTGCGCGAGGCGGGCCTGTCGGCCCTGCACAACGTCCGCTACGTCGTCCGCCTGGACGAGATGCCCGTCCTGGGCACCGGCAAGACCGACTACCGGGAACTCGCTCGGCGGATGAAGGAAGAAGACCTGCTGCGTCGGGCGAACCGCTCCTAGCGGTATAATGCGAACCTGAGCAAGGCCCGCGCGAGTCCGCGCGGAGCACGACGCCGCCGTGCGTCCAGTGAGACGAAAGGACCCGCAGATGCGAACCGTCGCGATCGTGTCGTTCGCCGTCCTCCTGCTGTCGCCGCTCGCCCGCGCCGATCTCTGCCCCGCCTGCGCGGACAAGATGTTCATCACCAATATCGGCAAGTGCGTCGAGTGCGGCGGCGAGACCTCCAGCGGGGCGTTCAAGCTCTGCCCCGCCTGCTCGCGAAAGCTCAAGCAATGCCAGGCCTGCCGATCCGCACTGGACGCCGCCAAGGCCGACGACAAGGGCGGCGACCCGTCCGCGCCGCCGCGCCGCAAGCCTGTCCTCGACGGCCCCATCCGTCTCGTCGACCGACCCGCCGGACGGGTCGTCAACGACTGCCTGGTCCTCGCCCGCGAGGACGCCGGCCTGACCGCACGCCCGTCCGTCGGCCAGCCGGTCATCGTCCAACTCACCGGCGACCGCACCAGCGGCTGGGAGTGGAAGTTCGACAAGGCCAGCTCCGACTGCGTCCAGGCCGTCGGCGAGGCGCGCCGCCGCGAGACGCCCGTCGAAGAAGGCATGCTCGGCGGGACCGTCGTTTTTCTCTTTCCCTTCCGGGCCGCCAAGCCCGGCCAGGCCGTCCTCGTCTTTCGCGGGGGCCGGCCGTGGGACTGGGAGAAGAACACCACACAGGCCCTCAAGTTCAACGTGCTGGTCCGCGAGGACCCCAAGGTCCTGACCGACAACCGCCGCAAGGAGCTGCTCGGCGACCTGCCGCACTTCCGCCTGGTGCTGCGGTTCTACGGGCCCCGTGACGAACCCTTCCGCTCGCTCGAGTTGACGACGTCCGATCCCGCCCCGCCCGCCGACGCGCGGGCTGCGTCGGTCAAGGTCGGCCCCGAGGCCGCCACGCGGATCGTCGAGCACCTCGCCGACAGCGGCTTCCTGGCCGCCGCCATCGACCGCGCCTCCGAGCGCGAGCCTGTCTACAAGCAGCCCTGCTATGTGCTGGACGCCTGCGGCGGAAAGCTCATGCTCCGGGACGGCCTTGGCTGGGACGCCCGCACCCTCGCCCGCCTGCAAGCCCTGGCCAAGACGCTCGACGGCCAGGCCGCCCAGGCCATGCAGTCGCTGCTGGACGCCCTGAAGGACCAGGCCCGCCAGTGGGAACAGGACGAAAAGGCCGAGGTGGAGTAGGCATCGCCACCCAGGCCCCGCCGACACCCTGAATGTCCCATTTTTCGGAATATCGGCCGCGCCCAGGAATGCCGGCCAATTCGTATATAAAGTACTTTACATTAATAGTTTACGATCATTGCCCTGCAAGTCCTAAAAATCGGATCAATCCGAAATACTTGTCCCCAGACGCGACAGTCCAGGCAGGAATGGGACATTCCTGCGTCCGATAATCTTCTCGCGGCGGTCCGGCGCACTGCGACACGCAGAAAACGGGGAATCTCAGAGAATTTCTGATCTTGTAACCGTCTTTTCTGCAAACTCTTACAGGGTATCATCCGCATGAGTGGATTTTGTCGCCACAAAACGCTCCGTCCAGTGTCCTTACCAAGGGAAGGGTGTCGCACCGGCACGGCCACGACCGGCTCGACGGGCAAGCGTGCCGAGCGTGCATAGCTGTTCGTACCCGGGCTTGGGGCACAAGTCCTGATGCCTGGCCTGTCTCCAGGGCCGTTTGCAGGGGGTTTCTCTATGCATGGCGCACGACGTGACAGGTGCAAGTTCTCAAAAGCCCGTTCATACGTGAAAAAAGACACATTGCCGCTTGACGATCGTTTTTCCCTGCGCGTATGGTAACGGTGAAGTGCGTGTGTTGAGTTCGTAATCGGTCTCCTACCACGTCAGAATGCCAAAGCAGCAGCCCGGCAGAATCGGAGCGACCGTGACGATCTTTCACGCAGAGCGGCAGGTCGTTTTGGACCTGCTCGGAAAGCCGCGGGACGCGGTCACGTTCGTCCCGTCTCCGCCCGATCCCCAGCATCACCAGCCGGTCTTCGCCTCCGCCTGCGGGCAGCCGACCCTGGACGCCCTGATCCAGCCGCGGCCGCCCCAGAGTGCAAGAGCGTGCTTCCAGCCGCCCTCGGAGTCGCTGGGCCGCTACGGCGGCGGCGAGGGCTCGCCGCAGGCCCAGCCGCCCCCCACCGTCCTGGTGGGTCTGCGGGCGTGCGACCTGAGGGCCCTGGAACTGCTCGACCGCGTCCTGCTGGGAGAGCCCTACCAGGACGAGGGCTACCGAAGCCGGCGCCAGGCCGCCACGCTGATCTCCTGCGACTGCGTCGACTGCAGCGAAGCGTGCTTCTGCACCTCGGTCGCCGGCCAGCCGTTCCCCCAGTCCGCCTTCGACGTCAACCTCACGCCCCTCAACGGCGGATTCCTGCTCGAGCCCGCCAGCGACAAGGGCCGCCAGTGGCTGGGCGACGTATCGCTGGAGGAGGCCTCGCCCGAGCAGATCCGCCAGCGCGACAGCCAGCGCAACGAGATGACCCTCCGCGTGCAGAAGCAGAACGCGGCCTTCCCCAGCGCCCTGACGGCCGAGAAGCCCCCGGCCCTGCCTGAGGGCGACGACCCGGCCTGGCAGCGGCAGGCCGGCGCCTGCGTGGAATGCGGAGCGTGCACCAACATCTGCCCGAGCTGTTACTGCTTCTATCTCTACGACCAGCTCCTGGACGAGAGCGGGCGCTTCGAGCGGGTCCGGACGTGGGACAGTTGCCTGTTGAGCACCTATCACCGGATGGCCGGCACGCCCGCGCTCAAGCCCACGCCCCGCCCGAAGCTCGGCGGGCGCCTGGCCAACCGCGTGCTGCACAAGTTCGTCTACTCGCCCGAGCAGGTGGGCCTGCTGGGCTGCGTGGGCTGCGGGCGGTGCACCGAGGCCTGCCTGGGCGGCCTGGACGTTCGACAGGTCCTGCGGGAGGTGAGCGCATGATCGCCCCCAACACGCTGCTGCCGGTACCGGCCGAACTCGTCGAAGTCATCGACGAGACGCCGACCATCAAGACGCTGGTCGTCGCGCCGGTGGAGCCCATGCCCTTTCGCGCCGGGCAGTTCGTCCAGCTCACGCTGCCCGGGGTGGGCGAGGCGCCGTTCACCCCGTCCAGCAGTCCGCTCCAGCCGGACCGCATCGCCATCACCATCCTTCGCACCGGCGTCGTCACCGAGCGTCTGCACGCCTGCCGCCCCGGCCAGATGCTCGGCCTGCGCGGGCCCTTCGGCAAGGGCTACCCGATCGAGAAGGTCCGCGACAAGGACGTCCTGGTCGTCGGAGGGGGCGTCGGGCTGGCCCCGCTGCGGGCGTTGATCCTGGCCCTGCTGGGCGACCTGGGGGCCATCCGGCGGATGAGCATCAAGTACGGCGCCCGCTCCCCGAGCGAGCTGCTCTACCGCAACCAGCACCAGGCATGGACGGCCTCGCCCAAGGTCGACTTCACCTGCACCATCGACGTGCCTCACGGCGACTGGTCCGGACGGACCGGACTGGTGACGACGTTGCTGGAGAACCTGGACATCGACAAGGCCAACGCCTACGTCTTCGTCTGCGGGCCGGCGATCATGCTCAAGTTCGCCACGCTGTCGCTGCTGAACGAGGGCCTGACGCCGGAGCAGGTCTACCTGTCGATGAACCGGCGGATGAGTTGCGGAATGGGGTTGTGCGGGCGGTGCAACATCGGGCCCTACTACCTCTGCAAGGACGGACCGGACATGAACTACGCCCTCATCAAGGACTACCCCAATGTCTTCTAGCGCGGCAACGGCGGAGGCGGCGGGCCTGTGCACCTTGTGCCCGGGCGCCTGCGCGATGCAGTTGGCCCGCCACGGGGACTTCATGCTCCGTGGCGAGGTCCCCTTGACCAATCGAGGCGGGCTCTGTCCGCGGGGCAGCGCCTTGGGCGAGGTGCTCGATCCTCCCTCCGCAGCCAGGCGGATCCTCGTGCCCCAGGCCCGCGACGACGGGCGCTCTGTGCTGCTGTCGTTCCCCGACGCCGTCGAGCGCGTCATCCAGGCCACCGCCGGCGGCGAGATCACCGTGTTTCTCGACGGCAACCTGCCGGCTGAGCAGCTCCAGGCCGCCGCCGCCTGGACCGCCGCATGGCGAAACGCCGACCTGTGCCTGATGATCGAGCCGGCCGAACGGGACCTCCTGATCGGCCTGGAGTCCAGCGGCGCGCCGTACCTGGAGCCCTCGGCATGGGCCGGCTGCGACGGCTTCCTCCTGATCGGAGGCGTCTTTGAGGCCAATCCCACGTGCTCGCGTCGAATCTTCGAGCGGCGCAAGAGCGACCGGAAGGTCCCGCTGGTCGTGATCGATCCGGGCGGCGGGGCGGCCTGCAAGTTCGCCAGCCACCGCGCGGCCTGCCCGCCGGGCCGGGAGTTGGCGGTGCTTTCGGCGGTGGCGGCTGCGGCGGGCCTGGCGATCGAACCCGCCAGTCCGGATGCGCCGGCGGGCCGCGCTTGTGGTCCCGCCGTAAGGCGGTCCGAGGATTCCGAGGTCCTTGCGGAGGCGACCCTGACCGCCAAGGCCGCCGGAGCAGCCCTCAAGTCGTGCAGTCGCCTGGCGGTGGTGGTGACGGCGGAGTATGGACGGTCGGCCGACTGGGCGGCCATCGGCTGCCTGGCCGGGCGACTGGCCAAGGCCAGGGGCGGCTCCGTCGCGCCCCAGACCAGCGGCGCCAACGCCCTGGCGGCCGTGCGGATCGAGCATCGCCTTGGCACCCTCCCCCTGGCCAAGGCCCTCTTGCGAAACGGCGACGTTCGCGTGGTCCTCGGCGGCGACTTGGCGGCCCTTCTGGGCTGGACGCAGGAGCAGGGGACTCGCGGGCTGGCGGCGGCGGCAGCGGCCCTGCCTAACCGCACCACTCAGGCGGCGCGGATCGTCCTGCCGATGCCCCTGCCGGCCGAACTGAGCGGCACGTACCTGCTGGAGGGCTCTCGCGCGGTGACGGTGGGCGCGCTGGTCCCGCCGCCCGCGGCGGTGCCCACGCCGGAGGAGTTGCTGGGGGCGTTTGCCCGCCGCGGCGGCACAGCCGCCCCGCGCCCGCCCGCCGACGTGAGCGGGTTGCTGGACCGCTGCGACTGCCCCCTGCCCGCCGCCTGGCCCATCCCGCCGGGCGACGCCGAGCCCCCCGGCGACGAGGACCTGACGCTCCTGCTGGCCCGTCAGGGCTTCAACGCCGGCACCGGCGAGATCACCGCCCACGCTTCGTACCAGACGATCGCCCGCGCCGAGCCGGACGTGCGGCTGGCCCCCGCCGACGCCCACCGCCTCGGCCTGCGCAACCTTCAGCCCGTGCTGGTCCGATCCCGCCACGGGCAATTTCGCGGGCGGGCCAAGCTATGCCCCACCCTGGCCGCCGGAGCGGTCGTGCTGGATGAGGCCCTGTGCGAGGCCCGCCGCCTGCTGCCCTGCCGCCTGGCCCCCGGCGGCGAGGGCCTTGTCGCCCTGCCCGTCCCCGTTACCGTGGAGGTGCTGCCATGAGCCCCACGTCCGTCCCTCGCGCCCCTTCAGCCGGCGCGGGCGCGCCCCCGCCCGCGATCGAGAAGCGCATCGTGCTCGATCTGGACCGCTGCATCGAGTGCAACTCGTGCGCCGCCGCGTGCTTCCTCAACCCCGCGGGCGCCGGCCCAGCCGTCGCGCCCGCCCGGGCGGGCGCCGCCCTGCTGCCCATGCTCTGCCGCCAGTGCGCCTCGCCCGCGTGCGTCGACGCCTGTCCCGTCGAGGCCATGGTCCGCGACGACCGCGGCGTGGTCCGGCGCCGGGCCTTCCGCTGCATCGGCTGCGGATCGTGCAGCCGCGCCTGCCCCTTCGGCGTGCTGGGCGAGGAACTCGGCGGCCTCCGCACGTTTCTGCGGAGCAAGGATGCCTTCTCCGGGCGGCTGATGGCCAAGTGCGACCTCTGCCAGGACCGCCTCGCCGCCGACCCGCGGGCCGAGCCCCGCTGCGTGGCCGCCTGCCCTTCCGGCGCCCTGCGGTTCGTCGAGACCGCCCCTCCCGCCGCCCAGGACCTGGACCTGCTGGGCGGACGGACCGTCGGACAAGACCTCTTTGCCAGGAGAACGCGATGACCGCTCTGGGATGGGCCATCGTGACGTTGGTGCTGGCCGGCAGCGGCACGCTGGTGCTGGGCCTGACGCTGCGTTGGGTGGACCGCAAGGTGACCGCCCTGGTGCAGTGGCGGGTGGGCCCGCCCTGGTATCAGCCCTTCGTCGACATGCTCAAGCTCATGGGCAAGGAGAACCTCGTGCCCTCCACCGCGCGAGGCACGGGCTTTCTCATCGCCCCCCTGGTGGCGCTGGCCTCCACCCTGGTGGTCGCCGCCATCCTCTGGCACGCGTGCTTCCGCCCGCAGGTCGGCTTCGTCGGCGACCTCATCGTCGTGCTCTACCTGCTGACCATGCCCGCCCTCATGACCATGCTCGGCGCGTCGGCCAGCGGGAACCCGCACGCCGCCGTCGGCGCCAGCCGCGAGATGAAGCTCCTGCTCAGCTACGAACTGCCCCTGCTCTGCGCGATCCTGGTGGGCCTGGCCCGCGCCGCCTCGCTGGGCGGCGCCGCCTGGACCTTCCGCCTGGGCGATCTCGTCCAGGCCCAGTCCACCTGGCCCGCCGTCGCCAGCGCGTCGGGCGTGCTGGCCCTGCTGGTCGCCATCGTGTGCGCCCAGGCCAAGCTCGGGCAGGTGCCGTTCGACCTGGCCGAGGCGGAGTGCGAGATCATGTCCGGCGTGCTGGTGGAGTATTCCGGCCCGTCGCTGGCGATGTTCCTTCTGGCGCGGGCCATGCTGCTGGCCCTCATGCCGCTGCTGATGATCCTGGTCTTCTGGGGCGGGCTGTACACCGGCGCCTGGTGGGGCATCCTCACCTTCGCCGGAAAGTACCTGCTGCTGGTGGCGCTGGTGACGCTCATCCGCAACACCAACCCCCGCCTGCGGATCGACCAGACGATGAAGCTGTTCTGGTTCGTGCTGACGCCGGCGGCTGTGCTGGCGCTGATCCTGGCCCTCAACGGACATTGATTGACCATTGAACATCGACCGTTGCCAATTGAAGACCTGCCGCTCCCCATGGGCGGCATCGGATCGCCAAAGGCGGACGATCGAACCGGCATGCCGTCTTCAATGGTCCATGGTCAATTGTCAATAAGGAACGACCTATGGGCGTAACGACCTGGGCACTGCAGAAGTCCTTGTGGGTCTACCACGTGAACGCCGGGGCCTGCAACAACTGCGACATCGAGGTCCTCGAGTTGCTGACGCCCCGCTACGACATCGAGCGGTTCGGCATGGTGCTGGTGGGCTCGCCACGCCACGCGGACGTCCTGGCGGTCACCGGCGTCTGCACCCGCCAGATCATGCCCCGCCTCCAGGAGGTCTACCTCCAGACGCCCAAGCCGTGCGTGGTGATGGCCATCGGCTCCTGTGCGGGCGGGCAGGGCATCTTCACCGAGGCCTATCACATGGCCACGCCCGTCGACGAGACGATCCGCGCCGTCGATCCCAACGCGATCATCATGTACGTGCCGGGCTGTCCGCCCAAGCCCGAGGCCATGATCGACGCCGCCGTCAAGGCCATCAACTTCCTCAAGACGCTGTAGGAATCGACCATTGAACATTGACCATTGTCAATTGAAGAAACTGCCCCTCGGCCTGCTGGTGAATCCAGTGACCGGGACAGATGAGCGACCGGAGCGCCCTGTCTTCAATGGTCAATCGTCAATGGGCAATGGGCAATAGAGAGTGTACACATGAGCATAGTCGAACAGAGTTCGGTGGAGGCGGCCGGCGCGGACGCCCGGTTCGTCCTGGACGACGCCCTGCCGCTGACCGGCGTCATCCGGTCGCTGGGCCGGTCCGTCATCGAGGTCCAGCAATGCACGCCGCGGCGGGCGGCCGTGCGGATCGACCCCGAGCGGACGGTCGAGGTCGCGTCCGCCCTGCTGGCCATGCCGTACATGCGCCTGGCCACCGCAACCGCCGTCGAAGTCCGCGACGGTCTGGACGTCCTGTATCACTGGGCCTTTGAGCCCCCCGTCCCGCCGGACAAGGCCGGCGGCGACGGCTGCGTCCTCACCGTCAAGGTCCTCCAGCAGCGCGGATCGAGCCTGGAGTCGATCGCCAACGTCGTGCCGGCCGCCAACTGGATCGAGCGCGAGATGCACGAGATGCTGGGAGTGAAGTTCCACAACCATCCGGACCTGCGCCGCCTGCTGCTGGACGACTCCTGGCCCGAGGGCGTCCACCCGCTCCGCAAGGGCTTCGACCAGGTGCTGGACCGCCCGCCCCTGCCGCCCAACCGCACGACGGACATGGCCGCTCCGGCTCCGGCCCCCTCGCCCGCGATGGCCCCGCCGTCGGCGCCGCCCGCCTCCGGCAAGCCGCGCCGCAGCATGGTCAACATCGGGCCTTTCCACCCTCTCCAGGAAGAGGCGGAGTTCTTCCAGCTCTATGTCGAGGGCGAGACCGTCGTGGACGTCGACGTTCGCCTCTCCTTCAACCACCGCGGCATCGAGAAGCTCGACGAGTCCAAGACCTTCGACCAGGTCCCCTTCGTCGTCGAACGGGTCTGCGGGATCTGCTCGGCCAGCCATCCGCTGGCGTACATCCAGGCCGTCGAGGAGATCGCCCACGTCCAGGTGCCCGAGCGGGCGCTGTATCTGCGGACGATCGTCAACGAACTGGAGCGTCTGCACTCGCACCTGCTGTGGGTGGGCCTGGCGGGGCACTTCCTGGGCTACAACACCGTGTTCATGTGGGCCTGGAAGTACCGCGAGCCGGTGATGGACGTGCTGGAAGCGGTCACCGGCAGCCGCTGCAACTACGCCAACTGCAAGATCGGCGGGGTCAGGCGCGACATGAGCCGCGAGCAGCTTGAACACATCGACAGCGCGTGCGCGGGCCTGGTGGGCCCGATGGAGATGCTGACCCAGGCGGTGCTGGACGACCCGGTGCTGCACGCCAGGCTCAAGAAGGTGGGCGTGCTCACGCCGCAGGCAGCCAAGGAGTTCGGCGCCCTGGGCCCGACCGCCCGCGGCAGCGGGCTGCCCATCGACGTGCGGCGCGACGACCCGTACGCCGCCTACGACCGCGTGGACTGGAAGGTCATCACCGCCTCCGGAGGGGACGTGTTCTCCAAGGCGGTGGTGCGGCTGCTGGAGAGCTTCGAGGCGGTCAAGATCATCCGCCAGTGCGTCAAGGAGATCCCCGGCGGGCCCATCGACGCGAAGGTCGAGGCCATCCCCCCCGGCGAGGGCGTCGGCCACGTCGAGGCGCCCAGGGGCGAGACCTTCCACTACGTCCGCAGCGACGGGACCAACCGCCCCGTCCGCCACAAGGTCCGGGCCCCCAGCTACAACAACATCCCCACGTTCAAGGCCTCCTGCATCGGATTGCAGATCCCCGACGTCGCCATCACCCTCGCCAGCGTCGACCCCTGCTACTCCTGCACCGAGCGCATGTGCGTCATCCGGGACGCCGAGACCCGCAAGCCCCTCTACACCTTCGGCGAACTGGTCAGACTGTCGCAACTGAAGACCCAGCACATCCGGGAGAAAGGATGAGCCGTCCATGCTGAACTGGGACCTTGTCGCCAATCCCCTGGTCTGGCCGCTGGTGATGCTGCTGGCGGCCGGCACGGTCGCCTACGTCGCCGCGCGGCGCGTTGTCTCCCTCTGCCGCGTTCTCTCGGTGATGGGGGCGGGCCTGACGCTGGTGTCCGGTGCGGTCATCGTGGGCACCGCCCCGCCGGTGCGGGCCCTCTGGGCCGACCTCGGCGGCGGATTCGTGCTGAGCCTGGAGTTGGCCCAGTCCCGGCTGGGGATGCTGGTGTTCATCGCGTCGGCCGTCTTCGCCCTGCTCATCGCCGTCTACAGCCTGCGGGCCCTGCGGGGCGCCGACGACGAGGGGCGCTTCCACGCCTTCCTCCTGTGGGCCCTGGCCGGCGCGTGCACGGTGGCCCTGGCGGGCAACCTGGTGGTTCTGCTGGTCGGCTGGGAGATCGTCACCCTCATGCTCTTCCTGATGATGAATCAGGGCAAGGACAACGCCGCCGCCGGGGCCGCCAAGACCTATGCGATCCTGGGCTTCGCCGACGCCTGCCTCCTGCTGGCGATCGCGCTGCTGGCCGCCCAGCCCGGCGGGTCGGCCAACCTCTCCCTGACCCGCGGGCCGGTCGCGGTGGACAGCTACGGACCCGTCGGCTACGTCATCTATCTGCTCATTCTCACCGCCGCCCTGGCCAAGGCCGGCGCCATCCCGCTGCACACGTGGATCCCCTCCGCGGCGGCCGACGCGCCCACGCCGGTGATGGCGTACCTGCCCGCGGCCCTGGACAAGCTGCTGGGCATCTACCTGGTCGCCCTGCTCAGCCTGCGCCTGCTCCGGCCCGACCCCTCGCTCCAGGCGGTGATGATGGTCGTCGGCGGGGTGACGATCCTCGCGGCGGTCCTGATGGCCATGATGCAGCACAACCTCAAGAAGCTGCTGGCCTTTCACGCCGTCAGCCAGGTCGGCTACATGGTGCTGGGCATCGGCACGGGCACGGTGGCGGGCATCGCCGGCGGGCTCTTCCACATGCTCAACCATGCGCTCTACAAGTGCGACCTGTTCCTGATGAGCGGCACGGTCGGACGGGCGTGCGGCAGCGACCGCATCGAGGACATGGGCGGCCTGGCCCGATACCTGCCGGTCACCTTCGCCTCCAGCCTGATCGCGGCCGGGGCCATCTCCGGCATCCCCCCGCTCAACGGGTTCGCCAGCAAGTGGATGGTCTACCAGGGCACGCTGGGCGTGGCGAACAAGCCGCTGGCCTCGGCGATGCTGCTGACGGCGGTCTTCGGCAGCGCGCTGACGCTGGCGAGCTTCGTGAAGGTGATCCACTCGGCCTTCCTGTCGCGTCGCCCGGCGCTGGGCTGGCCCAGCGGCCAGACCCCGCGCGAGAGCGGCCTGCTGGCCGGGCCGATGGTCGTGCTGGCCCTGGCGTGCATCGTGCTGGGCCTGGCGCCCCAGTGGGTGCTGGACACGGTGTTCATCCCGGTGGCCACTGGCGGCGCCACCGCCGCCGCGGGCGCCGGAGACCTGTCCACGGCCCTGTGGAGCCCCACGCAGGCGACCGTCCTGATCCTGCTGGGGCTGGGCGGCGGGCTGCTGCTGGTCTGGCTGGCCAGGCGCAACTTCCGCTCCCGCGTGGTCCGGCCCTTCCTGTGCGGCGAGCTGGCCGCCCAGGGCGACGACCGCTTCCGCATCGACGGCACGCACTTCTACCGCACGATCGAGGACCTGCCCGCCATCGGCGGACTGCTCCACCAGGGGCAAGGCGGGGCCATGGACCTCTACCGCTGGACGGGGCGATACGGGCATTCGCTGGTGGAGCTGCTGCGCCGCCAGCACACCGGCCTGCTGTGCCTCTACGTCGCCTGGTGCATCCTGGGGGTGGCCGTCACGTTGGCGTACCTGCTGCTGTCGGCGGGGGTGTGAAAGGACAAGCGATATGGGCATGGAGCTGTTCATCCTGATGCTGATCGCGTTCATGCTGGCGGCCTCGCTGATCGCCATCGAGACCCGCGATCTGCTCAGCTCGGTCATCGCGATGGGCGCCGTGGGCTTTGCCCTCAGCGTGATCGACCTGCTGGCCGGGGCGCCGGACCTGGCCATCACCCAGGTGGTGGTCGAGGTGGTCTCGCTGATCCTGCTGGTGCGGGTGGTCACGGCCCGCGAGGAGACCCAGCCCGTGCCCAGCGACGCCTTGCGAACGGCGGTGACGCTGCTGGCCGGGGGGATCTTCCTGGCCGTCGCGTTCTTCGCCTTCGGCGGGGCCGGGGGCGGGGCGACCGTGCCTCCCTTCGGCCAGCCCGTGCTGACCTCCGCCAACCCGGGCGTCAGCGCGGACTACCTGGCCCGCACGGCGGAGCAGACCGGGGCGTCCAACGTGGTCATGGCCATCGTGCTGGACTACCGGGCCTATGACACGCTGGGCGAGGCGACGGTCATCTTCGTCTCCATCCTCGGGGCCTACGCCATTCTCCGCCGCGTCGGACGTCGCAAGGAGGCCCGCGCATGAACCAGCACCACGGCATGACGCTCATCGTCAAGAACACCACGCGGCTGGTCAGCGGGTTCATCGCCGTCTTCGGCGTCTACGTCGCCCTGACCGGGCACCTGAGCCCGGGCGGGGGGTTCGCCGGAGGGGTGATCCTGGCCTCGGCCGGCATCCTCGTCGTGCTGGCCTTCGGGCGGGAGTTCTCCCAGAGGCTGGTCACCGAGACGCAGTACCACCTGTACGACTCGTCGGCCATGGCGGCAATGATCATCCTCGCCCTGCTGGGCTACCTGGCGGGCGGGTTCTTCGTCAACTTCATGAACGCCACCTCGCCCCAGAGCGTGGGGGAGTCGGTGGGCCGGCTCAATTCCGGCGGGACCATCCCCCTGTTCAACCTGGCCATCCTGGTCAAGGTCGCCGGCGGCCTGGCGGGCGTGTTCCTCGCGCTGGCCGCCTTCCGCGCCGGCGGGCGCTCGCAAGGTGCCGACGCCCCGTCCGTCGCGCTGCCGGGCGGCGCGGGCGAGAAGGAGGACTGACATGGGCATCGCCATCTACCTGCTGACATTCGCGATCCTGCTGGCCGGGCTGTATGCGGTCGTGGCCAAGAAGAACGTCGTCAAGATCATCGTCGGGGCGGCCATCCTCGACTACGCCGTCAACCTGTTCCTGGTGCTGATCGGCTGGCGGACGGTTTCGACGGCGGCCGGGGCGGAAGGCGGCGCCGCCCCCATCCTGGCGGCCGGGCAGAGCGGGCGGCAGTTGCTGGCCTCCGCCGTGGACCCCCTGCCGCAGGCCCTGATCCTGACCAGTATCGTCATCGCGCTGGGCGTGACCGCCCTGATGGTCGCCCTGGCGCTGCGGCTGCACGAGAAGTACGGCACCTTCGACCTCGAGAACATCCGCCGCCTGCGCGGCTGAGTGCAGAGGAGTAGGCCCTATGACCCCAATGGAAGCGATCGTGCCATTGCTGGTGGCCCTGCCGCTGCTGACGGCGGCGGGCATCGTGGCCATGGCCCACGTTCGGCCGCTGGCGAAGTTCACGTCGGGCGTCGCGGTCGGCGTCGTCGCGGTCAACCTGGTCCTGTCGCTGGTCCTCCTGCCGGCGCGGGTGGGGCCCATCTACATCGGCGGGTGGTCGGCCGCCTCCACGCTGGGCATCCAGATCAACTGCGACGCCCTGGCCAAGCTCATGCTCATCACCGTCAACCTGGTCGCCCTGGCCTCGCTGGTGTTTTCACTCTCGTACATGCGGCAGTTCACCAAGGTCTGGATGTTCATGTCGCTGCTGGTGTTCATGGTGGCGGCCATGAACGCCCTGGTGTTGGCGGGCGACCTGTTCAACCTGTTCGTCTTCCTGGAGGTGGCGGCCATCGCGTCGTACGCCCTGGTCGCTTTCGGCTGCGAGGCCGAGGAGTTGGAGGCGGCGTTCAAGTACCTCGTGCTGGGCACGGTGGGTTCGACGCTGATCCTGCTGGGCGTGGGCATCCTCTACTCGCTCACGGGCCAGCTCAACATGGGCCTGGTCGCCGCGGGCCTGCGCAAGCTCACGCTGGCCGGCGGCAAGGTGGGGCCCGCCCCGCTGCTCGCGGCGGCGTGCCTGATCGGCGGGCTGGCGCTCAAGGCGGCCATGGTCCCCTTCCACGCATGGCTGCCCGACGCTCACCCGTCGGCCCCCGCGCCGATCTCGGCCATGCTCTCCGGCGTGCTCATCAAGGCCAGCGGCGTCTACGCGATGGCCCGCGTCGTCTTCAACGTCCTGGGCCCCAGCGGGCCCTACGCCACCGTCCTGATGACACTCGGGGCCCTGTCCATGGTGGTCGGCGTGCTGCTGGCCGTCGGGCAGTGGGACTTCAAGCGGCTGCTGGCCTATCACAGCATCTCGCAGATGGGCTACGTCGTGCTGGCGCTGGGGGCGGCCGCCCACGTGCTCAGCGGCCCCTCGCCGCAGGTCGCCGTCGCCTCCGTCTGCCTGCTGGGCGCGCTGTTCCACCTGTTCAATCATGCCGCCTTCAAGAGCCTGCTGTTCCTGTCCAGCGGGGCCATCGAGCAGCAGGCCCACACCCGCATGCTCAAGGAGATGGGCGGCCTGGCCCGGCGCATGCCCGTCACCGGCTTCTGCTGCCGCATCGCCGCGCTCAGCATCGCCGGCGTGCCGCCCTTCAACGGCTTCTTCTCCAAGCTCATCATCATCGTCGGCCTGGCCATGGCCGGATATCCCGTGCTGGCCGCCCTGGCCGCCTTCGTCGCGTTCGTGACCCTGCTGAGCTTCGTCAAGGTTCAGCGATACGCCCTCGAGGGCCAGCCCTCCGCGTCGGCCGCCGCCGCCCATGAAGCGCCCTTCTCCATGGGCCTGGCCATGGTCGTGCTGGCCGTCATCTGCCTGCTGGCCGGACCGGGCATGATGGTCCTGCGAGACTGGCTCTTCGAGCCGGCCGGACGCGTCCTGATGGCCGGTTCGGCCGCCCTGATCGGAGGCGCCCCATGAAGTGGCTCATGTGCCTGCTGCTGGTGTTCGCACTGTGGATGCTGCTGTTCTGGGAGTTCAGCCTGAGCGTGCTGGCCAGCGGGCTGTTCTTCGCCCTGATCGTCAGCACGCTGCTGGGCGACATCTTCCCCGACAACCTCCACAGCCTGTTCAACCCCCGGCGGTGGTTCTTCCTGCTGCTCTATCTGCCGTACTTCCTGTTCTACTGCGTCAAGGCCAACCTCGACGTCGCCCTGCGCGTGCTTCACCCCGACGTGCCCATCCACCCGGGCATCGTCAAGGTCACCACCACGCTCAAGACGCCGCTGGCCAAGACCGCCCTGGCCAACAGCATCACCCTCACGCCGGGCACCCTCACCGTGGACATCGACGGCCAGGACCTCTACGTCCACTGGATCAACGTCAGCGGGCGGGACCTCGAGACCCGCTCCAAACTCATCTGCGGCGTCTTCGAGCCCATGCTCCGGAGAATCTTCGAATGAGCACCGCCCGGCTCTATCCTCAGGAGTGTCTTGGAATGAACACCATCCTCCGACCCCTGTCAGGGAGGGTCTTTGAATGACTCTCTTCGAACAACTCGCATTTGGCGTGCTGCTGCTGTCTTCGCTGTTGTGCCTGTTTCGCATCTCCCGCGGGCCCACGGCGCCGGACCGGGCCGTCGCCATCGACATCCTCGGCACCCTGGTGGTCGGCTTCTGCTGCATCATGGCCCTCTGGACCGGACGCGAGTTCTACGTCAACATCGCCATCGCCTGGGCCCTCATCAGCTTCGTGGCGACCTTGGCGCTGGCGAAATACCTGGAGGGGCGCCCGTATGATGCGTGACCTGAAGACACCCATGTTGTCCGCCAAGCCGCATGGACTCTGGATAAAGTACTTGGAAGGGAGGCCCTACGATGCTTGAGAGCGTATTCTACTGGTTCATCGCCGTCGGCCTGGCGTTCGACCTGTTCGGCTGCATCGGCCTCATCCGCCTGCCCGACGTCTACAATCGCGCCCAGGCCGCCACCAAGTGCGTCACGCTGGGCACGTGCCTGATCCTCACCGGCCTGGCCGGACTGGCCGTGACCCGCGGCAACGGCGCCATGTGCGTGAAGGCCCTGCTCTGCGCGGCGTTCATCCTGTTGACCAGCCCCACCGGCGCCCACGCCCTGGTCCGCGGGGCGTACCTCTCCGGCCTGAAATTGTGGGAAGGCAGCGTCGAAGACGCTTTCGCCGACCGTGCCGAGCGGATCCGGAACGAATCGTCCCAGCCCGCGTCGCCCGCCTCGCCAGAGGAAGGAGTCACCCACCGTGAGGAAGCCGAAACTGCGTGAACTGAAAGAGGCGTTGCGGGCGGTCTTCAGCCCCCGCTACACCACGCACTACCCCGCCGGCGGGCACACCCCGCCCGACGGCTTTCGCGGCAAGCCCGCCTACGACAGCGACCACTGCATCGGTTGCGGGGCCTGCGCGGAGGTCTGCCCGGCCGTCGCCATCCGCGTCTCGGACCGCCTGGACGGCGACAAGCCCACCCGCACCATCCAGCAGCGATGGGACAAGTGCATCTTCTGCGGGCAGTGCGAACTCCACTGCACCACCGGCGACGGCATCACGTTGACCAAGGAGTACGACCTGGCCACGCTTGACCGCTCCTCGTGCGCGCAGAGCATCGAGCATGAGCTGGTGGTCTGCGAGGTGTGCGGGGCGGCCGTCGGCACGAAGAAACACCTCCAGTGGCTGGCCCGGCGCCTGGGGGCCAAGGCCTACGCCAACGCCACGCTGATCCTCAGCGGCGACGGCTGGCGCCAACTCGCGCCCGCCCCCGCCCCGCGAATGGATGAGCCGCCCCTTGCCCGCAACGACCTCATGCGCGTGCAGTGCGCCGCCTGCCGCCGCACCACCGTCATTCGCGAGCTGTGGGGGGAGTGACGTGTCCCATCGCGGACGCGCGGCACATCCGGATCACCTGGACTGGCACGTCCACCTCGACGAGCCGATCGAGGACCTGATCGCCCACCTGGCCGCCGTCTTCCGCGGGCGCGTCGCCCTGGTCGGCGTGGGCAACGACCTCTGCGGCGACGACGGGGCCGGCCTGGCCGTCGCGACCGCCCTGAAGGCCGCCCTGGACGCCCGGGAACAGCCCCCGATCGGCGACGCCCCGTCCGCAAGCGACCCTCCGCAATCGGCGCTCTCCCTGAGCGTCTTCTGCGCCGGCGGCGTGCCGGAGAACTACCTCATGAAGATCGCCAAGGCCCGCCCCGACGTGGTCGTCCTGGTCGACGCGACGGACTTCGCCGGCGACATGCCCGCGGGCACCATCGCCCTGGCCGCCTCCGCCCGGGTCGCCGGCATGGGGCCCAGCACGCACGGCCCGGCCCCGCTGGCCTTCCTGGACCTGCTGG
>Ga0116148_1001221_pt1 | contig 28685 bp, 27 predicted proteins | sample AD_UKC055_MetaG_FD_89786 | JGI IMG/M metagenome (GOLD analysis project Ga0116148, IMG submission 89786) | Active sludge microbial communities of municipal wastewater-treating anaerobic digesters from USA - AD_UKC055_MetaG | ecosystem: Engineered > Bioreactor > Anaerobic > Digestate | place: USA...
GCATCCCCACGCCGCCGTTGGTAAGATCGAATGAAAAAGACGTCGTCGTTCCGAACCCCGGGTTGATGCCGAGCCTTTCCTGTATGAACGCGGCCATGGCCGGCTCCCCGCAGTGGCCGTCGCGGAACATGCCGGCATTGATGAGCGTCTGGACCTCCGCGGGACCGTACCGCGAATCATCAAGGCAGCGCTTCCCGGCGGCCACGGCGTGGTCCACCGATCCCAGGGTAAACAGCCTGCCGCCGGGCATGCTCACCCCGATGCTTTCTATCCTGCTGCGCATATGCTTTCCCCCCCCTTGCCGTTAAGGCTCCTGTAGCGATCGGGCAGGTCGTCCATGGTGTACGAGCACTGCCCCATGATAAGGCCCGAGGCCTGGATCATGAATATGATGTTGCTGCCGGTGAAGACCCTGCCGTCCATGAGGGTCTCGTGGAGCGCCACGAAATGGCTTGTGGTGGACGGGTTGCCGTACCTGTCAACGATGGAGACGCCTTCCATCTGCCGGTCGGTGCCAAGGTATTCCATGAGGGTTTTCCCTCCCTTGCGAATGGCCCGCGACGAGGTCTGGTGGGGGATGATGGCATCGATCCTGTCGACGGTCCATCCCGCCCGGTCTATTGACTTCTTGAAGAACGGGTCCTTGATCTTCATCGCCGCCTTCTGGAGCCGCACCGGCCTGGTGATCATCACCGCGCCCGGGCCCTTCTTTGAGGGATGGGCCACGCAGAGGCCGCTGTGTTCGGGCACGGTGATCATGTCAAGGTTGTGGAAGCCGACGCTGCCGCCGCGGCTCCCCTCCATGATGACGGCCGCGCCGGAATCGCCCACGGTGAGCGACGCGAGCTGTCCGTCGAAGCTTGAGCGGATCTCCTTCGTGGCCTGGTCCGCCAGGTGGGTGATCGACTCGCCGCTCACCACGATGCCCGTTTTGACGACGCCCGCCCGTATCATGCTGTCCATGATGTAGATGCCGGTGAACATGCCGGCGCAGGCGTTCACCACGTCGAAGGTCATGGCCCCCGACGCGCCGATGCGCCTCTTGATCTGCGACGCCATGGAAGGCTCGAAGCAGAATACCTTCTCCCTGTCGCAAAGCCTCGATATGCTGCACGAGATAATCAGGCCGATCTCCCCCGCATCGTATTTAGACATGGCCAGCGCCTTCTCCGCCGCCTTCACCGCGAGGTCCAGGGCGAACTCGTCCTTGCCCACGACCCTGCGCTCGCGTACGCCCGTGAGCTTTTCCAGGTCCCACCGCGGGCGCTTCCTGCAGCGCGACATCAGCTCCTCGGTGCTGAGAACCTTCTCCGGGAAATATACCCCCAGACTTTCAATCCTGCTCTTCATTCATAACCCCGTTACACGTTTATATTTTTGCCACGCTCTTGCAGGGGACGGCCGGCTTCATCAGATACGTTGATTAAAAGATGAACCGGTTTCAGCGCGGGCCCGCGGGCCGCTTGCCCGCCATATGCTCTCGGGAGGAATTCAGGTTGGCGCAATAAAATTCACAGAGGACTTTTTTCATGCTCGTGCTAACCCCCCCCGGGCTGATACATCCGGCCCCGGCCATTATCCATGCATGGTCCGGAAACACGTGCGGCACATTCGTGAGGGGAGCATTAATTGTCAATAAAATTCATGCGGCTTTTTATGGACAAATCAAGCAGCTACTTTTGTCGCTCCGGGAGAAGGAGCTCCACGGCAAGAACGAGGAGGAGAATGAAGACGAAAATCTGGTATTGCTCGCGCGGCTCCTTGATGATGCGGGATCCGTACTTGTTTTTGTTCTGGTCACCGATGATCTCGAGGACAAAACGCAGACCGGACAGACTGTCGGATATATCGATGTAGGTGCCGCCGGTGATGCCGGCGATCTTCTTCAAGGAGGATACGTCCTTGCGGGTCCTGACGAGCTTGCCGCTCGTGTCGCGTATATAGTTGTCCGTGTCCTTGTCGCCCGCCGACGGGATCACCTCTCCCGAGGTCCTGCCGATGCCGGCGGTATAGATGGACACGTCCATCTCCCTGAATTGCGCCGCCGCCTCCGCGGCCGTTCCTTCATGGTCCTCGCCGTCGGTGATGAGCACGAGCACGCGCGAGGTCAGGCGCTTTTTATCGAACACGCGCTTCGCCTCCCTGAGCGCGGCGCCGATGTCCGTCCCCTTGAGGTTGATCGAGTCGGGCGAGGCGGCGTCAAGGAACATCATGAACGCGCCGTAGTCGTTGGTGAGCGGGCACTGGAGAAAGGCGTCGCCCGAGAAGAGGATAAGCCCCACCCGGTCCCCCTGCAGGGACTCGACGATCCAGCGGACCGCATCCTTGGCGCGGTCGAGGCGGCTCGGGTCCACGTCCCGGGCGAGCATGCTGGGGCTCACGTCCAGGGCGATCATCACGTCCGAGCCTTCGCTGTTGACCTCGCGGGCCACTTCGCCCCACTGGGGCCGCAGGAGCACCAGGGCGCAGAGCACGATCGCCAGCGCGACAAGCCCCTGCCGGACGCGCGCCGCGGTTTCCGAGCCCCGTATCAGGTACTCGCGCGCCACGCCGCGCCGCAGCATGATGATCGCCCGCCGCTTCCAGAAGAGGTAGGCGATAAAAAGCGCCAGCACCGCGCCGGACACGGTCGCGATGTAGACCAGGTATTTGAAATTGCCGAACTGGAACATGCTCAACTCACTTCCACTCCTATCGCCACCCCCCCCGTCCCCCGAAGGGGGCGCGAAGGATCAATCCTCTCGTAATAATTCAGCTTCAACTTCATATATAACTCTATCAATATTCTGCTTAATATTTCTGTTACTAAAACGTAATGTCTTAATTCCCATGCTCATGATAAATTCGTCACGGTAATCATCATAATCCTTTCTGTCCTTATGAACATCTCCATCGATTTCTATAGCCAGATGTTTTTCATGACAGTAAAAATCAAGTATATATCTATAAATAGGATGTTGACATCTGAACTTACAACCTGCAACCTGCTTACGCTTCAGCCTCTCCCATAATAATCTCTCGCATTCAGTCAGATTATTCCTCAGGTCTCGTGCCAGTTGAACAATATAGCCAGGCGTTTTAACCCCAATATTCATAATGGCTCTACATACCGCTCCTTCGTCCGTGCCCCCTCCGGGGGACAGGGGGGGATGAGGTTTACGGCACCTTCCTATAGACTACCGACCGCAACAGCACTTCCAGAAAAAACAGCGACACGGCCGCGACGATGAGCCACTGGAACCGGTCGTAAAACTCATGGTACTGCTTTATCTCGACCTGGCTCTTTTCCAGCCGGTCGATGTCCTTGATGTTCTGCCAGAGCACGCCGCTCGAGGTTGCGTTGTAGTACCTGCCGCCCGTTATCTCCGCGACTTTCTGCAGGGTCTCCTCGTCCATGTCGAGCATGACCTGCTGCTTGATCATGGGGATCCCCGTGGGATAGGGGACCGGCTCGCCGATCTTCCCGATGCCGACCGTGTAGACCTTGATGCCCATCTCGGCCGCCGCCTTCGCCGCCGTCTCCGGGTCTATGGCCCCGCGGTTATTGCGTCCGTCGGTCACGAGCAGGATCAGCCGGCTCTTCGCCTTGCTGTCCATCATGCGCGCCGTGGACAGGGCGATGGCGTCGCCGATGGCAGTACCGTCCACGTGCACCGAGTCGAAGTCGACCTCGCCCGCCAGGTCGCTGATCATCCCGTGCTCCAGGGTCAGCGGGCACTGGAGGTAGGCCTCGCCCGCGAAGATCACCATGCCGAGCCGGTCGTTTGTGCGGCGCTCCACGAAGTCGCCGATCACCTGCTTGGACACGGCCAGGCGGTTCTTCGGCTGGAAGTCCTCGGCCCGCATGGACTGGGACACGTCCATCGCGATCATGATGTCAACGCCCAGGTTCTTGATGCTGGAATAGTCCACGCCCTTGCCCGGCCGCGACAGCGCGACGATCAGCAGGAGCAGGGCCGCGAAGCGGAGCGCCGGGAGAAAGCGGTAGGTGGCAGCGCGGATGGAGCCGCGCACGCGCACGATGCGCTCGGACGAGATGGCCACCGCCGCCTCGCGGTTGTAGAGCTGCCGGAACAGGTACCAGGCGAGCATCGCCGCCCACGGCACCAGGAGGAGCAGCAGCAGCGGATCTTTAAATTCCAGGTACGCCATCGGCCGTGTCTCCTGATATGGTCCGGGCCAGCCGGATCGTTTCCGCGAGGCTGGCGTGGAGCTGCTCCCTCGTCGGGGCGAACTCGGCGAACTTCGAGAGGTCCCACAGGTTGAAGTTGCGCATGATGTCGCCGGCGCACCCGTCGTACAGGCTCCGCGGGAACACCTTCTTTATCTTCTTCTCTATCTCGTAGGTCGTCATGTCGGTCGCGTCGAACCGGAACTGCGCGGAAAGGAACGAGCGGAATATCATCGAGATGCCGAACACGAACTCCTCGGTCCTGCCCTCGTCGATGAGGCGGTCGCCGCCGAAACGCTCGACCTCCTTCATGAAGGTCACGATCGGCGGGATGATGACCGGCGCGTTCTTCCGCTCCCGGTACAGCGCCAGCGCGCGGCGCCCGATAAAGAACGCGGCAACGCCGAACGCGGCGAGGCCCAGTAAAAGGAAGGCAAGCCGCCAGTAGTTGCCGGAGAGCCTGAGAGGCGGCTCGATCTCCTGGAACTCGCCCTTCTCGTTCACCGCCTGTATCTGCACGGAAGGAGCCTGGTACCCGATCGCGATGCCGTCAGCACCCTTGATCTCAACGTCCGGGAGCTGCCAGGTGCCCGGGTGATAGTATGACATCTGCATGGTGACGATGATGTCGGTCATCGTTTTGTCGGACCGGTCTTCCTTCTTAACGGAATGTATAATATAGAGGGGAACATACTGCGCCGGGTCCTCCGCCTGCTGCTCACCCTCCGCGCCCTCCGGCGGTTCCTTCTTCTTCGCCTCTTTTTGTTCAAGGTAGAATTCCCGCTTCTCGGGCGGGACGATGCTCACGCCGTCAAGCCCCCTGCCGGTAATGTTGATTTTATAATCCAGGAGCGAGCCCACGGTGGCCTTCTCCGGCCGAACCGTGGCCTTTATCCCGGGCGCGGGCTGCTCCCCGGATTCGGGAGCCGCGGCCAGGAGCATGGCGGTCGCCGCCGATGCCAGTACCGTTTTCATCATGTCATGACCTCGTTATCCTGGTCCGGTTCCGCTTCTCGAAGTATTTCAGGATAGGGATCTCGATCGATTCCGCCGTGCTCAGGTGTATGGCGCTGAATTCGGCGAGCGCGGGGAAGTTGCCCTTTTCCGGAATCGCATCGGATAGAAAGACCCTGCCCGTTTCGAGATCGACGAACTCGGTGAGGCCGAAAAAGCCGGCCTCCTTCTCGAGGGGGTCGGAGACCTGCACCGGGATGATGTCGTGCTTGCGCGCGAGGAGCTTCATCTTCAATATGAAGCTGTCGTCGGGGTCGAGAAAGTCGGAGATAACGAACACGATGCTCCGCTTCTTTAACACGCGCTGGATGAAGCCGATGGCGCCGGATATGTCGGTGCGGCGGCTCGCGGGCCTGCACCTGAGTATTTCGTCCAGGACCTTGAGGATGAACTTCCGGCCCTTCCTGGGGCGGATGAAGCGCTCGACGCGGTCGGTGAAGATGCACACGCTGACCCGGTCGTTGTGGACCTGCGCCAGGCTCAGGAAGAGCGCCGCCGTTTCCAGGATGAGGTCGCGCTTCCGCTTCCCGCTCCCGAACTCGGTCGAGCCGGACAGGTCCAGCATGAGGACCACGGAGAGCTCCCGCTCCTCGATGTACTCCTTGACGAAGAGGTGGCTCATGCGGGCGGACACGTTCCAGTCGATGCTGCGCACGTCGTCCCCGTACTGGTATTCGCGCACCGCGTCGAACGAGAGCCCGTGCCCCTTGAAGGCCGAGTGGTACTCTCCCATGAACAGCGTGTTGAGCTTCCTGCCCGGCTGGAGGCGTATCTTCTTTAAGAGCGCCTGCTCCTGTGATTCCACCTAGGGGACCTCCACCGAGTCGAAGAGCAGCTTCACCACGTCCTCGGCGTTTTTGCCGTCCGCCTCCGCCTCGTAGGAGAGGATGATGCGGTGGCGCAGGACGTCGGCGCCGATCTCCTTGATATCGTCCGGCGTGACGAACCCCCTCCCCCGTATGAACGCGATGCAGCGGGACGCCTTCATGAGCGCGATGGACGCGCGCGGGCTCGCGCCGAATTCGATGTATTTCTTCAGCTCCTTCCGGTCGGGGCGCCGCGTCTGACCCACGATGGTGACGATGTAGTCAATCAGCTTGTCATCGATATAGATCTTCTCGACGATATCGGCCTTCTTCGCAATCTTTTCCGGGGAGAGCACCTTCTTCACGTTGTCGACCCTGATATCGCTGAAGCGGTTCAGTATCTCCTTCTCCTCCTCGTGGGAGGGATAGCCGATCAGCACCTTCATGAAGAAACGGTCAAGCTGGGCCTCGGGCAGGGGGTAGGTCCCCTCCTGCTCGATCGGGTTCTCCGTCGCCAGCACCATGAAGGGCTTCTCCAGCGTATAGGTCTCTTCCCCGATGGTGACCTGCTTTTCCTCCATGCACTGCAGCAGGGCGGACTGCACCTTGGCCGGCGCGCGGTTGATCTCGTCGGCGAGGAGCAGGTTCGTGAAGATCGGGCCCTTTTTCGTGAAGAAGTCCAGCTCTTTCGGGTTGTAGATGCGGGTGCCGATCAGGTCTGCGGGCAGCAGGTCGGGCGTGAACTGCACCCGCTGGAACCCGGTGTCGATCGCCCGCGAGAACGCGCGGATGGTGAGGGTCTTGGCCAGGCCCGGGAGGCCCTCCAGCAGAATGTGGCCATCCGACAGATAGGAAATGAGGATCCGGTCGATCAGGGCCTCCTGGCCCACGATGATCTTTGCCACCTCGGCCTTTATTTTCCCGACGAAGTCGTTCTCCGCCTTCACCTTCTCGGTGAGCTTTTCGATTTCAGCGTAATCCATGGGGCTGCTCCATACAATTGGCTTGTTGCGAAACTCGATCCGTGAAGTTTTGCAACCGTTCGAAATCGCGGGAAACCCGCGAATTCCCGCATTCGCTCCGCGAATGTGCCTGCATCTTTGCAGGCATTTGAGTTGTTTCACAACAACTCAATAATACAGTTTCAATACGAGGCTAAAGCTATAATGATTTTTGTCCACCAGAAAAACGGGGCCGCCCCGCGAGAGGCCGCATCCCGCTTTTTTTATCCATTAACCGGATATGTGCGCCGGGGGACCGTTTATGTTACACGCCCGCGCGCGAAAGAGCGGATTTTTCCAGACCGGAGCGCCGCCGGTTTTCGCCCCCGGAGACAAATTATTCTTGATTCATAACCCGCATCTGGTAGGATACTGTACGACACACCCAGGAAACAGCATTTCCTCATGCAATTATCGTGGCAGGCCACATATAAAAAAGGAGGTACCAGATGTCTCATGATAAGGATTTCATAAAAGCTCTCGAAGCCGGGCGGCCGCCCAACGTGGCAAGGCTTTTCCCCAACTCGAAGGCGCTGATTGTCAGCGGGAAGGTGATCGACCGGGCGATGACAGCGAAAGGACACGCCATCTCCATCGCGGCGAACGTCCGCAACAGCTTCGTCATCCGCGGGGCGCTCATGGCGGCCCAGCGCGCGAACTCCTGCATCATCCTCGAGATCGCGAAATCCGAGGGCGGGGCCAAGGCCTACTGCGCCGTCAACTTATGGAACATGGCGACCATGATCGACGCGGTCTGCAACGAGCTGGGGATCACCGTGCCTGTCGCGGTCCACGCCGACCATTACGGCATACAGAACGACAAGGACCTGGCAACGGCGAAGATCGAGATCCCGAGCATGTTCGACGCCGGCATTACCTCGATCGCGATCGACGCGTCGCACCTGCCGGACGACAAAAACCTCCTGGCCAGCATAGAGCTGAACCCGCTCGTGCCGAAATGGGCGGGCCTGGAGACCGAGGTGGGCGAGATCAAGGGCAAGGAGGGCCTCTCCACGCCGGAGGAGGCGCTCTTCCTGATCCAGGGGCTCAACGCGCACGACATTTCCCCGGACTGGATCGCGCTGAACAACGGCACCACCCACGGCATAGAGGAGAGCGACGCGGGCATACAGGTGGACCTGACCGCGCAGATACACAAGGCGATCGAGAAGTACAAGGTGTCCGGCGCCCAGCACGGCACCTCGGGCAACAGCTCGGACCGGCTCCGCCAGATCGCGCAGAAGACCAATACCACGAAAGCCAACGTGGCCACCGCGCTCCAGATGATATCCTGGGGCCTCGAGGTGAACGACTACGGCAACGCCATCATGGACGCGAACAAGAACTTCAAGAAGGTACCGGGCGCCGGCGTCACCGAGGAGATGTGGGACGAGATGGTCAAATACGCGGCCGAGAAATCGCTGAAGGCAGGGGACTTCAAAAAACTGAACCTCCCCTTCGAGAACAAGCTCGTTGGCCTTCCCCGCGACGTCCGGGACCGGATGGCGAAGCGCGTCGAGGACTTCGTGTACGGCATGATGGTCAATGTGCTCAACTCGAAGGACACGGCGCCGCTCGGCATTGAGGCAATCTTAAAAGCCAAGTCCTACGACCTGGGCCCCAAGGCAAAACGCATGGAAAACCCCGCGGACTGGACAGCGGAAAAGATCATGGAGAAAGCGAAAGTCTTCTCTAAAGCGCCTGACACGTCAGGCAAGGACCACAGCGATTGATCGCCGCTACGGCCGCGCCGGACGGCGCGGCCGTGCTAAACATAAAAAAATATGTTGTAACAAAACAGGCGTGTTTTATTCTCACAATCCGATAATACGGACCCGGGGGATTCATGAATTACATAGCCGTTCTTTTTATCATCGGCCTGCTGATACTCATACACGAGCTGGGGCATTTTCTGGCAGCCCGCGCTGTCGGCATCGGGATTGAGACCTTCTCGGTCGGGTTTGGCCCGGCGCTCTGGAAAAAAAGATCGGGCGATACCGAGTACCGCTTCTCGCTCGTGCCCCTGGGCGGCTACGTGCTCCCTGCGACAGCAGATGAAAACGACTATTTCCGGATCCCGGTATACAAGAGGATCATCTTCTCGCTGGGCGGCCCGGCTGCCAACCTGGCGCTCATGCTGCCGCTCATAGCCCTGTACAACGCCCTTGGCGCCGGCTTCACCGCTGCGGGAGTGTTCGTCGAGCCGTTCCGGCAGACGGGTACGCTGCTCCTCTCCATACTGGGCTCGCTCCAGGGCCTGTTCACCAGGCCGGACAGCATGTCCGGGATCGTCGGGATCATGCACCAGGGCGGCCGGTTCATCGACGGCGACGCGCTCCATGCGCTCAGGCTCGCGTTCATCCTGAGCGCGAACCTGGCCGTCTTCAATCTGCTCCCGCTGCCGGTTCTTGACGGGGGAAAAATCATCCTCTGCCTTCTCGAAAAGATGCATCACCGCCTGCGGAACATATATGTCCCGGTCATGGTGGCCGGATGGATCCTTATCATCGGCCTGATGATATACGCGACGGTGCTGGACGCCGGCAGGCTGATAAAAGTTTTTTCCTAGGAAGCGCGGTGCGCTTCGGCACTGATACAGACGGGGTACTATCGGCATGAGAGCTCGAACAATCCTTCCACTTTTGATCACGCTGGTCTGCGCAACCGGCGGATTAGCCGCCATGCTTGACTTCAACGGGAAGTACCGGACGCTCCTGTCCTTCAAGGACCCCTGGTGCGGCACCTCGATCGAGATAAAGAAAATCCGTTTCAACAAGTGGCGCATCGACTGGGAGCTCATCACGGGAGAGCACACGGTGGTGGACCTGATCGGCAGGGCCGAAGGCGATACGATCGACTTCAGGAAAAAGACGGGGACCGAGCTGTACGGGTACACCTACACCCTGACCGACAGCAAAAACAGGCTCGTGGTATCCCTGGTCACGCCCGACAAAAAGATCGTCTGCAATTTCATCCGTAAAAAAGAGGAGAAGTAACCGCCCCGAAACTCAGTTCATCAGGCCCGCTATATGCTTTACCTGCGCCGTGAGGTTGGTGAGGTACGCGGTGCGCTCCTGGTAAATCGTTCCCTTCTCATCATACTCTTTCCGCGCCATTGTCTCTATGGCCCGGTCCAGTTCGCCGCCGGCGTCCCGGATATACCGCTCGATCAGCTCACGGTACGCGAATGTCGCTTCGCGGGACTTCCGTAAAAAACCCGCGGCGTCCTCGCCCGTGAAAATCCACCCGTGGCCGAAGCATATCATGGCCGGCTCGAGCGCCATCATCCTGTCAATCGAGGCGAGGTAGTCGTCGTACGACGAGAGGAACTCGACCTGGGTCCCGTCGCCTTCCCTTCCCTCCGGTACGCCCGCGGCCTCGCCGGGAAAAAGCGCGCCGATCTCCGGTATAAAGTAGGCGAGCGAGTCGCGCGTGTGGCCCGGGACCTCGTGCACGCGGACGTGAAGGCCCCCAAGATCGAACTCATCCCCCTCTTTCACGGTAATGTCCATCTCCATGGGACGGATGGCGAGGTCCTCGGTGCCGGCTATGCTCCCGAACAGGCCGCGCTGTATCTCGCTCAGGCGGTTCATCATGGCCAGGACCGATTCCTTCTTCAAAAGCGGGACCACGCGCTCGTGCGCCGCCACCTTGAGCCCCGGGATGTGCCTCTTTAAGTAGCCGGCGGCGCCCAGGTGGTCGTAATGGGAATGGGTGATGAAGAGGTAATCGAGAGGGGAGCTTTCTCCCAGTATCTCCCTGATCTGCGACAGGTAGAAGGGGGACAGGAGGTTGAAGCCCCCTTCTATCATGGCATTCTTCGACTTTCCACTGACGATAAAGCCCGGATACATGCAGTCGGTAGCTACATGCATATGATTGTTTATTCGACCCTTGGCAAGTAACTTCATGTTCCAACCGTCATCTGGGATGTTATAGCTATTGTTATTTATATTTTAAGTACATTCAATGATGTCAAATGTTTTTCGATATCACCGGTGTCAGAGCAATTAGTCACCGGTGTCAGAGCAATCACATCATGATAGTGTCAAATGTTGTCTCTCTCGGTGTTCACCAGCGTCATTTTTCCGATGCCTTTTCTGGTGCCAGAGTAATGCTGTTATAGAAATTCTTTTTATGATTAAATACTATCTATTGTAATAATGATACGATATTATATAGATTCAGCAGGAAATCAGAGTATCATCCGGAAGGATAATTCGGTAAAACATGCAGCATTTCCCATATGTGACATGTATTCATACATATGAAAATCAAACAATACATCAATTATTTATGCCAATAATCAACGTAAAAATAAAATGGGCGTTAATTTTACAAGAATGCTAATTCTTCAATAATTCGTTTCCTAAAAGATTCTTCATATTCAAGAAATTTTTGCGCGCATTCCTTGAATGTTTCTCCCAGACTCAGAAAAAAGGGGTGAAGAATTATTTTAATCGACGGTTTGTAGTTCTGGTCCCAATAGCAATTAAAGCTGCTATATTTATAATCTCGCGGGTCTTTTACATAACCACTTTTCACTGGATTATAACCTAAATATAAGTTAACTTTGATAAATACATCACGTGGATATTCCGAATCTTCTATAATTGTATCATAAAATCTTTCATTCCAGAACGGCCCCGAACGATTCATGATCCTATTATATCTTCTCGCATATTGGGACTTAATAAACTGCATAATCCTTGATATATCTTCCCCACCCATGCATGTTCTGATACAAAAGTGAAAATGATTATCCATGATTGTAAAGGCAACTAACTCAAAAATATATTTATCCTGGGCCATGGTTATGACTGACATCATCAAATCTTTCATTTTATTTGTCTTCATCAATGATCTCTTGTCAATACACCTTGACATCACATGGTAAGTTAACTCTGGCATACAAATTCTCTTTTTTCTCGGCATATCATCCCTCCTGTTTCCATCTGTATATACGAATGGAGGGATTGATTATAAAAAAAAATAGCCGGGCCAGAGCAAAACAATTGAGCATGAAAAGGCCCCTCGATGGTGTTGCATCAGGGGCCTCATTAAGAGATTAAAAGCCGATTTTCAGATGTGTTTCAGGCCGGCTTTACACTCTTCCTGCCCTGGACGAACTGCCTGACGCTCATGATGACAACACCCACGGACAGGCAGAGGAGTATAATGTCGCCTGCTGAAAGCATCCAGTTCCCTTTGGGAATATACTGCTGCACCAGGATCAGAACCAACGACACGATAGTAGTTATCAGCATGAATGCCCCGGGGATGAGCGCAAACAGGTACTTTTTCCCTTTTTTCAGGAGCCAGATGCTTACGGTGATCAGGGAAAGGGCCGCGAGAAGCTGGTTCGCGGCACCGAACAGGTTCCAGAGCTGCTTGAACGCGTTGAAATACGCCAGTATGAACATAAGCGCCACACAGAGCATCGAGTTAAAAATATAGGTATTGAGAACCTTCGGCACCTTCTTGAACAGCATGTGCCAGAGCTCCTCGAACAGGTAGCGGTTGAGCCGCACCGCGGTGTCCAGCGTGGTGACCACGAAGCCCTCCACCATGAGTATGCCGAACACGGTGCCGTAGACCACCGGCAGTCCGACCGCCTTGTTCAGCAGGCCGCCCACGCCCAGGGCGAAGGCGAGCACCGGGTTGGACTTGACCGCCACGTCAGCCGGGAACACGATGTTGCAGAGCTGGTCGTAGCCTATGCCGCAGCCGAGGGTGATAATGACCATGACGGCCAGGAGCGCTTCCAGCGACATGCCGCCATAGGCGACAATGCGCGCGTCAGGCTTTTCGTAATTGACCTGCTTGGCCGTGGTGCCGCCGGCCACCAGGGCGTGGAACCCGCTGATCGCGCCGCACGCCACGGTGATGAAAAGAATGGGCCACACGTAGCCGAGGTGCTGGGCACCGACCTCAAGGTTGAGCATGGGCGCGTTAACTACGGCGCCCTGGAAGCCCAGGACGACGGTGCCGATCAGCATGCCGATGACGCCGCCGTAGAGCAAAAACGAGTTGGTGAAGTCGCGCGGCTGCAGCACGACCCATACCGGCACGCCCGCGGCGAAAATCGTATATATTGAAAGGATTACCATCCAGAGGAAGGAGTCGATCTTTATGGGGAACATCAGGCCGATTTCAATCGAGATGGCGCATATTACGATGGCGACAATGGCCATCACGTAAGCGCTGACGCCGCGCTTGTATAACAAATAGCCGACCAGCGGAGCGCAGCAGGTGATCACGATGACCGAGGTGGAGGCGATGCCGCCTATGACCGCGTAGGTGACGCCGTTTTCCACTACCGTGCGTATGCCGAGGTCGCCGCCGCCGAAAAACTCGACCGGGTACTTGGACGCAAGCGCCGTGGTCGTAAGAGTCAGGAAGACCGACGTGACCATGAGGAGCATGATGATGGTGAAGCCGATGAAGAGGAGAAAGCCTGTTCTTCCCAGCGTCTTTTCCGCTATCTCCGCGATCGACCGTCCCTTTTCCCGCATGGACGCGAGCAGGACCGAGTAATCATGCACGGCGCCGATCAGCACCGTGCCCAGGATGATCCAGAGCCAGACCGGCGCGAAGCCGAAGATGAGCCCCACGCAGGGCCCGATGATCGGGCCGCCGCCGGCTATCGAAGCGAAATGGTGACCGAATATGACGATCTTGTGGGTGGGAACGTAATCCACGCCGTCGTTAATCTCGACCGCGGGTGTCACGTGTGACCCGTCAACATCGAAGTTTTTTTCGATAAACCGGGCGTAAAACCGGTACCCGAGCCATAACACTACAATTGAAATTCCGAGGATGAGAAGCAGATTCATGCAGGGCCTCCTGAAGAGGGTTATTTATGCACACTAGTGCGGATTCCCTGTATCCGTCAATAAAAATCGATAAAACATGGGAGAAATATTGGGAGATTGGGCCACAAAACGGATTATCGAGTTTCCGCAGATAGTAATCGGCGTTATAAAAAGGCTTATTTTCCGACCATGTGCAGAATGGCCATGGCGTTGAGAACCGCCCGCGGAACGAAGGAGGAAATGACCGAGTACTCCTGCTCCTTGCTGCCGTCAGCCGAGCGCTCCGAGCAGTGCGGGTTGCTTCCCGACGGGCCCAGCCCGTCGATGGTGGGAATCCTGTCCCAGAAATAATTTCCGTCGGAAAGTCCGCCCCGTTTCTCCAGGTGTACGGTGCAGCCGAGCAGCTCCCCGGCGGCCTGCCAGTGCGAAAGGACCTTCTTCGATCCGTCATTGTCAGGCCATGCGGGCACCTTCCGTACCAGCTCCACCGATGTTGTACATGCAAATTCCCCGTCCGCGCTCTTAACGGTCGAGAATCCGTCCAGCGCGAGCACCTCCTCGATCGCGGCATCCAGCACTTCAGGGATGAACGCGCGCATCTCCGCAATCGCTTCAGCGAAGTGGGGAACCCGGTTGATCTGGGACCCGCCCGCGATCCGGCCCACGTTCACCGTGAGGCCGCGGCCGTAATTCGTGACAGATTCCATTTTCTGTACGACTTCGGCTATCTGCCTGATGGCGCTGGCACCGCGATCATGTGCTACCCCGGAGTGCGCGCCCCTGCCCTCTACCGAAACGCGGATCTCGGCCCTTCCCTTGCGCGAGGCCACCACCTGGAAGTCGCTTCCCCTCACCTTTCCCGCCTCGAATATCAGGCAGGCGAGCGCGTCCGGTCCGAGCCGCTCCACGCACAGTGCGCCGAAGTCGTCGGACACGGTCTCCTCGGACGCGTCCAGGAGCATGGTCCAGGATATATCCTCGAAGAGCGCGGGCGCGGCGCGCCGCAGCGCCTCGAGCGTCATGAGCGCCACCACCGTGCCGCCCTTGATGTCTTCGGTGCCGGGCCCGTACGCGCGGTCGCCCTCGACGCGCCAGCGGAAATCATTGCGCTCCTCTTCCTCCGGGGAGAAGACCGTGTCCAGGTGCGACACCAGGCCGATCTTCCTGCCGGACGCGCCGCCCCGGGACAGCACCAGGTGCTTGCCGTACGCGGGGAACGCGGACGGCACCCGCTCGTCCGCAAACCCGAGACCGCTGAACGCGCCGGCCGTGTAATCGGCGAGCCGCTCCACCCCGGCGGGGTTGAGGGTATAGGAATTGATCCCCACCATGTCGCGGAGGATCTCCAGGTAGCGCGGCATCTCCCTGTCAAGATACTCCTTAATGGCCACGGCAGACTGTGTATTATAGTAATCCATGTGTCCCGGCTCTCTACCTTTATATAGAAGAGTAACCCGTCAAGGCGCAGGTTGCTCTGACCCCTTGGGGTTCACTATAACCCTCTCCGGGTTTGCTCTGACCCCCAACCCTCGCGCCAGCACCCCTGTTTGCGCAAGTAATTTATGCCCGTATTCCGCTTTTTTCAGGGGACGCCCCGGAGCGCGCTCGTTCCCGGAACGGTTCCGAGTCCTATTCTGGTCAGCATAATTCTTGACAGAATACAAAATCGCACGACATAATGCCGGGAGCGTTGAATTACAATCCCTATCCCGGAGTATGCCATGACTGCGGCCCATAGAAGCGGACTGAATCCAGTACACATTGAAGCTACCACCCTGCCGGACGCGTGGTTCCAGGCCGTGTACCGCTGCCTGGAATCGGGCCGCGACTTCATCATCGACCGGGGCTCCTACGCGGGCGAGAAGCGGCTCGAGTTCGATTACATCACCGTTCACATCAAGAAGCCGGGCGAGCAGCCACTCCTGCCGCAGATACCGTCCCAGTACAACCTGCCGAACCCGGTCGCGGACGACTACCTGACCGATTACCTCCCCTACCTGATGACCGGCGAGGCCAAGCCGGGCGAGTCCTACACCTACGGCCAGAGGATCTGCAAGTACCCGATCCACCACGGCACGCCGGCCACCTACAACAGCAGGGAGATGGAGCATATCCTGATCCAGGACCCGGAAGTGTGGGAGGACCGAAAAATCATAGTTGAAGAAAACGGAAGCTACTTCATCAACCAGATGGAGCTCTGCATCTGGACATATAAAAACAAGGGCCACCGGAACAACCAGATGGTTTTACAGGTGGCACACCCGGCTGACATGGTGCTCGTGGACCCGCCCTGCCTGAGGCTCATCGACACGCGCCTCCAGGACGGCAAACTCAATTTTATCATCTACTTCCGTTCGTGGGACCTCTGGGGAGGCTTCCCCGCCAACCTTGCCGCCATGCAGATGATGAAGGAATACATGGCTTCCGAGATAGGCGTGGAGGACGGAGAGATCATCGCGGCGTCCAAGGGGCTCCACATCTATAACTACGTATGGGAGCTTGCCGAATGCATCCGGGGCAAGACGATAGAAGAGTTCAGGAAGGGGATGTAGCGGGAAAATCGGGCGATAACTATCACTCAAGTCAGTTGCTCTGACCCACTACAAACAACGGCTGAGGCAGGATAACGAAGTTTCGGCTGGCAGCATGGAGGCCGCTCAAGCCGAGGCTCCGACTCCCATGTTTTATCTATAAAACAATCAAAACGTATCCGGGGCTCTGGCCCTCTTTGGAGCGATAACTATCGGTACCTGCCGGGGCTCTGACCCCCCATAGTGGCGATAACTATCTCTCAGGAAGTTACTCTGACACCTGATCGGGAAAAATGATTTGACATAATCCCAAAATGTGTACAAAAAATCAGGAGCTTAATTTCTCCACCTGCGAGGCGCCCATGGAATCTTTGCACGAAGGCATTAAATGGATCAACGACAACATTCTGTGGGGGGTTCCCATGCTGGTGGTGCTCTTCGGCACGCACATCTTCCTAACGCTCCGACTTAAGTTCATACAGCTCTATACCTTTAAGGCCATAAGGCTTTCTTTTTCGAGGGACTCGGACGGGCATGGCGACGTGCATCACTTCGGTGCGCTTACCACGGCCCTTGCCGCCACGATAGGCACGGGCAACATCGTGGGCGTGGCCACCGCGATCGCGGCAGGCGGCCCCGGCGCCGTGCTCTGGTGCTGGCTTACCGGCGTATTCGGGTTCGCCACCAAGTACGGCGAAGCCGTGCTCTCGGTTAAATACCGGGAGAAGACCTCGGACGGGACCATGCTGGGCGGGCCCATGTACGCGATCGAGAAAGGGCTGGGCCAGAAATGGCTGGCAGTGCTTTTCTGCGTGTTCACCGGCCTGGCGGCGTTCGGCATCGGGAACATGGTGCAGGCGAATTCGATCTCCGCCCTGGCGAAAGAAACATTGGGCATGCCCCTCTGGGCGACCGGGTTGTTTACGACAGCGCTCACCGCCATCGTGATACTGGGCGGGGTGAAGTCCATCGCGCGGGTCTGCACGCTCCTGGTGCCCTTCATGGCCTTCTTCTATATAATGGGCTGCCTGGTCATTCTCGCTATCAACCGTGAGGCAGTCATCCCCGCCCTGGTCCTCATCGTACAATCCGCCTTCACCCCGCAGGCGGCGGGAGGCGGGTTTATCGGCGCATCCGTGATGATGGCGGCGCGCTACGGCATCGCGCGGGGCCTTTTCTCCAACGAGGCGGGCCTCGGCTCCGCGCCCATTGTAGCGGCGGCCGCTATCACGAAAAATCCGGTCAAGCAGGCGCTCGTGTCCGCTACCGGCACCTTTTGGGACACGGTGGTAGTCTGCGCCATGACCGGCCTGATGCTGGTGAGCACCATCATCCGCTTCCCGGGCGACTTCGGCTCCATCAACGGCGCCCTCATGACCAAACGTGCCTTCAGCGAGATCCCCTACGTCGGCCCCGTCATCCTGACCGTGGGGCTCCTCACCTTCGTCTACTCCACGATCCTGGGCTGGTCCTACTACGGGGAGCGGGCGGTCGAATACCTGTTCGGCAAGCGCTCAATTGTGCCGTACCGCGTCCTCTGGGTCATGGCGGTCATGGTCGGCTCCGTGGTCTCCCTGCCCCTTGTATGGGACTTGGCTGACATGATGAACATGCTCATGGCGATCCCGAACCTGGCAGCGCTGCTCCTCATGAACGGGGTCATCGCCTCGGAAACCAGGAAATACCTCTGGGAAGGGAGCGTGCACGACGCGGCGCGGGATTAGTCTTGACAGGACAGTCTTTCCTTAATAGGATCACGTCCGGTAGCCTTTCGTGAGGCGGGCGACGCACTGCAACCATAACACTACGGGGGATGCGCGATGGGGCACCTGGGACCGAAAGAAACGTACCTTCAGCTTGGTGAAAAGATCGACGGGCTGGGCACCCGCTCGCCCGCCGGCGAGACACTGTACCATATCCTGAAAGAGTTGTACACGCCGGAAGAGGCCGAGGTAGTGGCCCGGATGCCCTATGGCCTCTCCTCCCTTGACCGGATTGCCGCGATCATGAAACGGGATCCCGAGAAGCTGCGTCGCGTGCTGGAGACGCTGGCCGGCAAGGGGCTCGTCATAGACATATTCGCCGGCGGGGAATACCGCTACATGCCCTCGCCCATGATCATCGGCATTTTCGAATTCACCATGATGCGCACCCGCGGCGAGCTGGACCACAAGAAATGGGCAAAGCTCTTCAGCCAGTACCTTAACGGCGACTTCTACGGCGCGAATTTCGGCGACGGCCAGGTCATCTCCCTGATGCGCTCGCTGCCGCACGAGGGAACCGTGGAGGACGCGGAGATGACCGAGATCCTGGACTACGAGAAGGCCGCGGCCGTCATCGAGTCCCACGACACGTTCTCCATCGGCACCTGCTCCTGCCGCCACGAAAAGCGCCACGCGGGCAAAAGCGAGTGCACGATGCCGCTGAACACCTGCTCCACCTTCGGGTACGCGGCCGACTACTGGATCCGCAACAAGCTGGCGAAGAAGGTCTCGAAGCGCGAGATGCTGGAGAACCTGGCCCGCTCGCGCGAACTCGGCCTTGCCCTGTGCGGCGACATCGTGAAGAGAAACGTCACCTTCATCTGCCACTGCTGCAAGTGCTGCTGCAACGCCCTGGCCGGCATCACCAAGTATGGCTACACGAAAGCCGTTGCGACATCGAACTACATCGCAACCTGGCACGAGGAGAAATGCACCGGGTGCGGCCGCTGCGCCATGGCCTGCCCCATCAACGCAATAGAGATGCGGCCCTCGTCCATGCCGCGCGCGAAGCGCAGGATGGAGCCCTTCATAGACTCCTCGATCTGCCTGGGATGCGGCGTGTGCGCGGTCAAGTGCCCCAAAGGATCTACGAAGCTGACGCACCGGAAGAGCCGGGTGTTCCATCCCGAAACGACCTTCGAACGGGTGATCCTGGGCTGCCTGGAGCGGGGCACGCTCCAGAACCAGATCTTCGACAACCATGAAAGCGCGGGACAGGAATTCATGAGGGGGCTCGTCGGCGGCTTTTTACGCCTGCCCCCGGTCAAGAGGGCTCTCATGAGCGACCAGCTCCGCTCGCGCTTCCTGTCCGCGATGAAAAAGGGAGTCGCCCTCCAGGGCAAGGGATGGGTGCTGGACCTGTAGACATGATTTCATGCCGGCGCCATGTCCGGCGAAAACACTATTAGCAGGAGGACCGGGATGGCTATCGACAGGAGAAAAAAATTTATTGCGGTACTCGAGATCATCACCGCGCTGGGAATCGTGCTGTACTGGGTTGCTTACTTCACCTCCGGCATCGCGCCGCAGGGCCTCCCGGAATGCTATTTCGCCTTCGAGAACTCGTTCCCGCTGGCGGACCTTATCCTCGCCAGCACCCTGCTGACGGCCGGCATCCTGGTGCTGAAAGGATACCCGGGAGGCAGGACGCTGTCGCACGTGTGCGCGGGGTCGCTGATTTTTCTCGGGTTCGTCGACTTCAGTTTCAATTTTCAGAGCGGCATTTACCTGCTCTCCACCGGGAGCATGGTGATGAACGGGTTCATTAATGCGTGGTGTATCGGCTTCGGCCTTGCGATAGTATTCTCGACCCTTGATTAATCCGGCCTGCCGGCGTCAGTGGGCCTTCATTTTTATTATCACGCTCTGTTCAGCCTCAAGCCAGTCCGCCTCCGGGCTGCCGGGTAAATTGTTTTTCATCCTCTTGAGGTAATTGTAATACGCCTGCACCTGTATCTCGTCCTGGAACCGTGCCGTTTGAAACGTGGCTTCGTCCTTAATTTTCCTGCTGTTTTTAAAAGGAGCAGCCTTGGTTTCAGACGATGTCGTTGTTTTTCTTCCGAGCATCTCAATCCCTCCTTTTTTGCGAAAATGGGAGCATCTCTTCTTGCTTACATTGCGAAAATCAATACATATAATAACCGGGCACCGTATCCCGGGAGGTACTGATATATGGATAGTCAAAAAGCCGGGGAAAATCAAATAAGACATAACAAAATCGGAAAAAAATATCATCCTCCGGCACGGTATATGATTTGACACATGACGGATTGCAGCTGAAGTGTAAAAAACAACGGGGAAATTGTCAGGAGGGCTAATGAAGATATCAGTACTGATTGAAAATTCACTGGCTGAAGGAGCGGCGGGAGTCAGGCCCGAGTATGGCCTGAGCCTTCACATCGAGCACCGCGGTAAAAGCATCCTCCTGGACACCGGCTCGAGCGGCCTGTTCGCACAGAACGCGGGAGCCATGGGCATCGACCTGAAAAAGGTCGACTTCCTGGTCCTCTCCCATGCCCACTTCGACCATGGCGGCGGCCTGGCCCGCTTCCTGGAGGGCAACGATACGGCGCCGGTGGTGCTCCTGTCCCGGGCCCGCGAGGCGAATTACCTGAAGCTGCTCTTCCTGAAAAAATATATCGGCATCGACCGGGACCTGATCGGAACGCACGCCGGCCGCTTCAGGTTCTTCGACGACGAACTCCCGATCGCGCCGGGGGTGACCGTGATGGCGAATACCGTCCGCGGGGAGCACCGCCCGTCCGGCAACCGCCTCATGTTCATCCGCGAGGGCAGGTCGCTCGTCCCCGACGAGTTTGGCCACGAGCTGATCCTCGTCATGGACGACGACGGCGGTCCGGTCGTGTTCACCGGCTGTTCGCACAACGGAATACTCAACATGCTGGCCTCCGTGTTCGCGCGCTTCCCCGGCACGCGCATCAAGGCGGTAATCGGCGGGCTCCACCTCATGAACCCCCTGACGAAGAAAATCGCCGAACGTCCCGAAACGATAGCCGCAATAGCCACGAAGCTGAAGAGCCTTCCCGTCGGCAGGATCTATACCGGTCACTGCACCGGTCCCGGTGCCATGGCCATACTGAAAGATGGCCTGGGCGACAGGATCGCGGCGCTGGCCACCGGCATGGCGGTCGAGATCTAGGCGCATGGGCGAGCATCCCCGCTGCATCAGGCATCCCGACCGACCCGGCGTCCACTACTGCTCAAAGTACGGGGAATACCTGTGCGACGAATGCATGGCCTGCCGTGACCCGAAGATCTACTGCAAGTTCCGCGGCTCCTGCGTGATCAACGAGCTCGTTAAGCTGGCCGCACGCGGGAAGCGCGGCGTTACGTCGCATGATGACTGAAAAATCCTTGATTAAATTCATGCCCTCCCCGATGTTCGGCTGATACCGGCGCATACGTGCGCGCCGTACAAGGAGAGATCGCGTGTCACGACTGGACCCCAGGAAACTTGCCGACTGGCAGATCGCGGAGGAGTACGAGAAGAGCATGAAGACCGTGTACCGGCTCGCGGAAGAGCTGGGCATACTCCATGACGAGCTCCTCCCCAACAGCCACTACTACGGCAAGGTCGATTTCGAGCCGGTGCTCGAGCGCCTCGGGGACCGCCCCGACGGAAAGTACATAGACGTGACCGCAATCACGCCCACGCCCCTGGGCGAGGGCAAAAGCACCTCCACCATCGGCCTCCTGCAGGGGCTGGGACGCCGCGGCAAGAAGGCCACCGGCGCCATACGCCAGCCCTCCGGCGGGCCGACCATGAACATCAAGGGGGGCGCGGCCGGCGGCGGCCTGTCGCAGTGCATCCCGCTCATCCCCTTCTCCTTCGGGCTGACCGGCGACAACAACGACATCATGAACGCGCACAACCTGGCCATGGTGGCCCTTACCGCGCGCATGCAGCACGAGTTCAACTACGACGACGCGATGCTGGCGACCAAGCGCCTGCGGCGCCTCAATATCGACCCGCGCAGCGTGGAAACCGGGTGGGTCATCGACTTCTGCGCGCAGTCCCTCAGGAAGATCCTGATCGGCATGGGCGGCCCCTCGGACGGCTTCCTCATGGAATCGAAGTTCCAGATCACGGCCAGCTCCGAGCTCATGGCGATCCTGGCCGTGTCAAAGAGCCTGGCCGACATGCGGAAGCGCATCGCCCGTGTCGTGATGGCCTATTCGAAAAGCGGCCGGCCCATTACCACGGCAGACCTCGAGGTCGACGGCGCCATGACCGCCTGGATGTTCAACACCCTCAAGCCGAATTTACTCCAGACAATCGAGGGCCAGCCCCTGTTCGTGCACGCCGGCCCCTTCGCCAATATTGCGGTCGGCCAGTCCTCCATCGCGGCGGACATGCTCGGCCTCAAGCTCTCCGACTACCATGTTACGGAAAGCGGCTTCGGCGCCGATATCGGGTTCGAGAAATTCTGGAACCTGAAATGCCGCATGAGCGGCCTGCGCCCCCACTGCGCTGTCATCGTGGCCACGGTGCGCGCGCTCAAGAGCCACGGCGGCGGGCCGCCCGTGCCTCCGGGCAAGACGCTCGACCCGGTCTACACCGAGGAGAACGTGGGTATGGTCGAGAAAGGGTGCGCCAACCTGATCCGCCACATCTGCACCGTGAAGAAGGCGGGCATCAGCCCGGTCGTGTGCATCAACCCCTTCCCCACGGACACGGCGCGCGAGATCGCGGAGATAACGCGGCAGGCCGAGGCGGCCGGGGCCCGCGTGGCGCTCTCGCACCACTGGCGCAGGGGCGGCGAAGGCGCGCTCGAGCTCACTGACGCGGTCATAGACGCATGCGGCGACAGGAACAATTTTAATTTTCTGTATGACCTTGGCATGCCCCTGTCGAAGCGGATCGAGACGATCGCGCGGGAGGTCTACGGCGCGTCCGGGGTGAAGTACCTGCCCGACGCCGAGGTAAAGCTCGCGAAGATGGAGAAAGACCCGGAGCTGTCGCAGCTCGGGACCTGCATGGTGAAGACGCACCTCTCGATCTCGCACGACCCGGAACTGAAAGGCGTCCCTACCGACTGGGTGCTCCCGGTGCGGGACATCATGGTCTTCCGCGGCGCGGGATTCGTGGTCCCGGTTGCCGGCGCAATCAGCCTCATGCCCGGTACGGCCTCCGACCCGGCATTTCGCCGCATTGACGTGGACCTGGAGCGGCGCAAGGTCACCGGCGTGTTTTAGGCCGGGGCATGCAGATGCATCCGCTCATCATCATCGCCTGTATCTATGCAGCCGCTATCGTCATCGCTGAAATGACCCTTGGCAACGCCGCGTTTCCCCTGCACTTCTGGTATTTCACGAACATCCCGTCATGGCACTGGAGCGTGCCGGTCCACGGCGCGGGGTTCATATGGATGTTGCTCTGGACAAGGGCCCTCCGCGGACATCCCGCACTCCTCCCGATCTCAGTTTCATGGGCTTTTTTCGCGGCAGCGGAGGCGGCCAACCGGTACCGGCTCATGCTCTTCGATTACGGCGGCGGGCCGCTCGGCGCGGAAGCGTCCTTTGCGTCGGTGCTGGTCCTCTATGCGGCACTGTGCGGTGCGGTCGTTTATGCGATGAGGAGATATGTGTTCAATTTCCAAGAATGAGCCTGGCGTTCATTATAAGCGCCCCCCTCTGACAGGCACGGGTTTAAACCCGTGCCTGTCAGAGGGGGGCACACCAACCCGGAGGTTGCATCCTGTAGGGGTCAGAGCATCAAAATGCCTCCACCCGGAGGCTCTGACCCCCGAAACTGCCAGTTTCAAATAAAATTCCCATATTAATCTTGATTAATAATGCCACATAATGCCATGTTTTCCCCACCATACCTGTTTTTTGGCAAATTAATGTTGACAGGTACAGCTCATTATATTACTATATCAATATATCTTGATATAGTAATATATACCGGAAAAAACCCGATGCCCGACAGAAGCGTAACATTCCTCCCCGACTCAGTGACCGTCGCGGTGCCCGATGGTGAGACGCTCCTGCGCGCGGCCCATGTCGCGGGCGTGCATATCAACTCCTCATGCGGCGGCCAGGGCACGTGCGGCAAGTGCCGCGTTCGCGTCACAAAGGGCGAGGCCACAGGCGCGCCGGACGTGATGCTCTCAAAGGAAGATTTCGCAAAGGGATACCGCCTGGCCTGCCTGTCTCGCGTGAGCGGCCCGCTCGAGGTGGAGATTCCGCCCGAGTCCCGCCTCCACCGGGGCGCACTGGACCATGCCCTCTCCGGGAAACCGACGGGGAGGCTCGCTTCCCGCATGGCCGTAGACTCGCTTCCCGCCGGCAGGCACCGCCCCATTGTGGAGAAAAAGCTTATAACCGTGGATGAGCCCACGGCACAGGACAACGCAAGCGACGCCTCCCGCACCCTGCGCGCGCTGAAGAAACAGCACGGGCTCGGGGGTGTAACGGTCGATTATCACGTGGTGCGGAAGCTTGCGCGCGCGCTCCGCGAGAAGCCATGGACCGCGACCGCGACGATCCTGTTCGAGCGGGGGGCCCAGCCCGGCGACCGCAACCCGCGCCTCATCAATATCGAGCCGGGCGACGAGACCGGCCGCCACTTCGCAGTCGCAATAGACCTGGGCACCACGACCGTCTGCGGCGAGCTTATCGACATGACGTGCGGAGCGACGGCGGCCGAGGCCTCCGATTACAACGGCCAGATCAAGTACGGAGACGACGTGATCACCCGTATGGTCTACGCGCAGAAGGACGACGGCCTCGTCCGGCTCCAGAAAGCCGCGGCCGATACCATAAACACCGTCATCGCGCGCCTTCTGGCAAAGGCGGGCGCGGACCGGGAATCCGTCTCCTACGCGACGGTTTCCGGCAACACGGTCATGACCCACATACTGCTTGGCCTTGACCCGCGCCACATACGCTCGGCGCCCTACACGCCCACGGTCGGTCTGATGCCGCCCTTCAGGGCGCAGGAGCTGGGGATCGAACTCCCGGGCCACGCGTACCTCTACCCCATGCCCATGATCTCGAGCTACGTGGGAGGCGACATCGTCTCCGGCGTACTGGCGTCCGGCCTGTACCGGCGCGGCAGCAACACGCTCTTCATCGACATCGGCACCAACGGTGAAATCGTCGCTGGCAACGACGAGTGGCTCGTCACCGCCTCTTGCTCCGCCGGGCCCGCGTTTGAGGGCGGCGGCATCCGGCACGGCATGCGCGCGGCCGCCGGCGCCATCGAGGAAATCCGCATCGACCCGGCCACCTGCGAGCCGGTGGTCTTCACCATGGGCGACGAGAAGCCGCGCGGCATCTGCGGCTCCGGCATCATCAATATCGTGGCCGAGCTGCTCGAGACGGGCCTGCTCGGGCCCAACGGCAGGTTCGGCACCGACGTCGCAACCGACCGCGTGCGGCAGGGGCGGGACGGGATGGAGTATGTCCTGGTCCGCGCCGACCGCTCCGGCATAGACGGCGAGATCGTCATCACGGAAGTCGACATCGACAACTTCATGCGCGCCAAGGGCGCGCTCTACGCCGGCTACCAGACGCTCCTGGAGAGCGTCGGCCTCCGCTACATGGACCTGGACGAGGTCATCATCGCGGGAGCCTTCGGCAGCTACGTGGACATAGAGAAATCGATCATCACCGGGCTCTTCCCGGACCTCCCGATCGAACGGTTCAGCTTTATCGGCAACAGCTCGCTGGCCGGCGCCCGGCTCGCGATCCTTTCGCGCGAGCTGCTCGACGACGCGGAGAGGATCGCCGGCAAAATGACCAATTTCGAGCTCGCGGACAATCCGCAGTTCATGGACCACTTCGTGGCGGCGCTCTTTTTCCCGCACACGGAGATCCGGAACTTCCCGACGGTCGCCGAGCGGTTCAAGGGCTTAAAAGGAAAATGTGCTACTTGAAAATTCTCTCGCAGAGGCGCAGAGTTTTAAGGGTATACCATTATGAAGCTAATCATATTTTTATAAGACTGAAGTATAAAAGAATATTTAATGGAGAGTTTTATAATTTTTTAAGAGTAATCATTAAGTAACCATGTTTTTCCGGAAGGCGCCAATTATTAATTTTTTTCTCTGCGCCTCTGCGTCTCTGCGAGAGATAAATGATTTACATGATGCTGATGAGCGTTTGTATATAAAGTGGAGATTTGATTTGAGCACCATCATAGCGGTCGCCGGCAAGGGCGGCACCGGAAAAACGACAACGGCGGCGCTGATCATCCGGCACCTGGTGAGTGCGGGCAAAACGCCTGTCCTCGCGATAGACGCGGACCCGAACTCAAACCTCGCGGATTCGCTCGGCATAACCGTGCGGGACAGCATCGGCTCGGTATTGTCGGACTTCATGCGCGAACGGGCCGAGCTACCGGCGGGCATGACGAAGCAGGCCTATCTGGATACGAAATTCCACCAGATATTGGAAGAAGGGAAAGACATTGACATGCTGGTCATGGGCTGCCCGGACGGGCCCGGGTGCTACTGCGCCGCAAATTCCATATTGAAAGACTATTTCGAGAAGCTCTCGAAAAATTATCCGTATATCGTGGTGGACAACGAGGCGGGCATGGAGCACTTCAGCCGGAAGAACGCGGCGCGCATAGACCTGCTCATCTTCTGCTCGAACTACTCGCTCAAGGGACTGAAGACCGTGTCATCGCTCTCGAAGATGGTGGACGAGCTCAAGATCGGCACGGACCGGCGTTTCCTCCTGGTGAACCGGACTCCCGAAGTCCTGGAAAAAGAATTTCTTGACGGCATCGAGCGTACGGGGATACCGTTCCTCGGGCACACCGTCATGGACCGGGAGATCGAGGACTCGGAGATTCGCGGAGTGCCCCTCACGCGGCTCCCCGACGAATCGACGACCGTACGGCGGATCAAGGAGATGCTGTCTAACGTATTATAGCAACAATGATTAAGGGAATAAGCCATATTACTCTTGTAGCGAGAGACATCGAAAAGAGCGCTGATTTATTTAAAAAATTGTTCGGCGCCCGGGAAGTATATTCAAGCGGTGAAGCATACCATTCGCTGTCAAAAGAGAAGTACCTTCTGGTTAACGGCATCTGGATCGCCATCATGGAAGGAGACCCGTTAAAGGAAAAGACTTATAATCATATCGCGTTTAAGGTTGACACAGCAGACCTGGCGCGATACCCGGAAATAATAGCCGGCCTGGGGCTTGAGACAGAAAGCGGCAGGGAGAGAAAGCCCGAAGAGGGGCAATCTATTTATTTTTACGACTACGACAACCATTTGTTCGAGCTTCATACGGGAACGCTTGAGGAGAGGCTGAAGTATTACAGGTAGATTATTCCTGCGCCTCCCATGGGTCATTATTACCACGGAGGCACGGAGACACAGAGGATATCATGAGAGACAGAACCGAGATTACTTGCAACCTAATTGGAATACGAACCGCAAATAACGGAATCGTTAAATCTCACTATTCATTCCCGACAAATGTAATTGAAATAACACTCCGTGTCTCTGTGCCTCTGTGGTGAAATAAATACAGGAGCAATCAAGGAAAAAATGAAACGAATTCTTGCCGCTGTTATTGTAGCCTCATCGCTCGCATTCGCATCATGCGATGACACCTCCAGTGAACGAAACCGGAATTGCATTGACAAGCTGGATGAACAGCTCGAGCTTATAATTGTTCTGTGCTCCAACCCGGCCTACTGGACCCCGCGGGGATATACCGATGCCGCCGACTGCAGGAATTTTGAAGGCAGCGTTGCCCTGATAACATACTTTGAGTGCAAGACCGAGGACGCGACGAATTAACGATTTTTCACCGGGGGCCGCGCACCGATGCCGGCCCGCAACGGACAGGAGGAGCGAATGACTGCCAGGATCATAAGCGGCGCCGAGATAGCCGCCGGCATACGGGAAGAGCTGAAGGCGCGGGTGGCCGGGCTCATAGCGAAACATGGCGTACGGCCCGGCCTGGTGACCATACTGGTCGGCGAAGACCCCGGCTCGGTGAGCTACGTGACCGGCAAGCAGAAAACGGCGCGGGAGATCGGATTCCATTCGGTACAGGAGTCCCTGCCGGCCGACATTACCGAGGAGGAGCTGGTGAAGCTCGTCAGGCAGTATAACGACGATACGACGATACACGGCATACTGGTTCAGCTTCCCCTTCCGAAGCACATCAACGAAAACCGGGTGCTCTACGCGATAGACCCGGACAAGGACGTGGACGGTCTCCATCCCGCGAACCTGGGCAGGCTCATGATCGGCGACGCGCGCTTCTACCCCTGCACCCCGTTCGGTGTCCAGCAGATGCTCTCCCGCTCCGGTGTGACGATCGAGGGCGCGGAAGTGGTCGTGGTGGGACGGAGCAACCTGGTGGGCAAACCGATCGCCATGATGCTGGCGCAGAAGAAAAAGGACGCGAACGCGACCGTGACGATATGCCATACCCGGACAAAGGACGTCAGGTCTCACACGCTCCGGGCGGACATTCTGATCGTCGCCGCCGGCGCGCCCGGCGCGGTGACCGCCGACATGGTGAAGGACGGGGCCGTGGTTATCGACGTGGGCGTTAACAGGATGGGCAGGACCCCGGAAGGCA
>Ga0116148_1001231_pt1 | contig 28624 bp, 21 predicted proteins | sample AD_UKC055_MetaG_FD_89786 | JGI IMG/M metagenome (GOLD analysis project Ga0116148, IMG submission 89786) | Active sludge microbial communities of municipal wastewater-treating anaerobic digesters from USA - AD_UKC055_MetaG | ecosystem: Engineered > Bioreactor > Anaerobic > Digestate | place: USA...
CGGTTCTCCAACTCGCTGCGCAGGCGGAGGTTCTCCTCTTCGAGGGCCTGGCGTTCCGACGCCGACTGGCGCCGGGCTTTCACGTCGTGCGCGATCATGCTGGCGATGATGGACAGCAGGCGGATGTCCTCATCCAGCGAGGCTGACTCGTCGAACACCCGGTCGACGGAGAAGGCCCCGACGACCTCGCGCCCGATGGCGATGGGCACGCACAGGAAGCTGATCTCGTCTTTGGTGATGTTGCGCCGGCGGCGCAGGCGATCGAGGAACATGGGCTCGGCCGACACCTTGGGCACGATGACCGGCTTGCCGGTCTGGACGACCCGCCCGACGATGCCCTCGCCCATGCGGTAGCGGACGGCCGCCCGCTGCGAATCGGTGAGGTTGTGACCGACCTCGATCATCAACTCGCTGCTGTCGGGCGACAGCAGCAGCACCGTGCCGCTGGTCATGCCCAGCTCGTCGTGGAGCAACTCCAGCAGTTCGCCCAGCATCTCCCGCTGGCGAACGCCCTCGGCGAGGATTCGGCTGATCTTGTACAGCACCTCCAACTCGCGAACGTGACGCTGAGCGTGTGCCAGTTTGTCTTGCAGTTCGGTAGTCATGGACAAAATTGTAACGATACCCTGGTGCAGCGACAAGGATGGAGTTGTGAACGGTAGGGGTGGGATTCGAACCCACGGTGCCTTTCGGCACACCGGTTTTCAAGACCGGCTCCATCGGCCACTCGGACACCCTACCCGATAACTTGTCGAGTTTCATTCTGACGGAGGCGTATGGGTTTTTCCAGCGATTTCTCCCTGGAGGCGGACGTGCGGGCTGGCGGACGGATGGCGGCGGCGCAAATCGCGGTTCCCATGCGTTAGGCAGGGTAACACCCGGCTTGTCCCGCACGCCACGACCGCCGGAAGGGAGTTCAATTATGACTATTCGTGTTCGACGTTTGGTCGGCGTCTTTGCCGCGTGTCTGTTCGTACTGCCCGTTGCGGCGGGCGCGGCGGAGCCGGGGGGCAACTCGAACTACGCCAGGCCCCATGCGACCAAGGTGCTGCCGGCGCTGCTCCCTCTGCCGCCCGGAACGATCCAGCCGGCGGGCTGGCTCCTGGACTGGTGCCAGGCCGCCCGGGACGGCTACACCGGGCACATGGACGAGGTCGACGACGAGTTCAAGCGCGCCTGGGCAGCGGACCACCGGATGACCGGCGAGCGCCTGATGTGGTACAAGGGCGCCTGGCCGTACGAAGGGGGCGGGTACTGGTTCGACGGGCTGGGGCGGCTGGGCCTGGCGATGCATGACGAGGGGCTGATCCAGCAGGCGCGGCGCCGCCTGGGCGCGGTCGCGGAGCGGACCCGGCCGGAGGGTATCCTGTTCCTGTGGTGGCTGGACCGCTCCAGTCCCGCCGACCGCCAGGCCGTCGCGAACGCCCTGGAGGGCTGGTCGTTGTGGGCGTCCGGCCTGCTGGGGCGGGCGATGACCGGCTTCTACGCGGGCACGGGCGACGCCGTCATTCTGAAGGCCCTGCGGACCGCCTATGGCTCGGACCGCGACTGCCTCTGCTCGATCCGGTCCAATCTGTCCAATATCTGGCCCGCCCTGGACACCTGGACCTGGACCGGCGACAAGACCATCGCCGACGCCCTGGACGCGGCGTTCGACAAGTCCCGCTCCGGCCTGAAACCCAACCTCAGCCGCTACCGGACCGCGCCGAGCCTGGCGCCGGGCACCACCGTCGAGAACCAGCACGTGGTGGAGTTCATCGAGTGCACCACGCCCTGGACGGCTGCGTATCTCTGGACCGGCGACAAGAGCTACCTGGATGCGGCTCTCGGCTGGCACGACCTGCTGGAGCGCGTGGCGATGCAGCCGCACGGCGTGCCGGTCAGCGACGAGTGGTACGGTCCCACGGGCGCCTTCCGAGGCAGCGAGACGTGCGACATGGCCGGCTACGTCTGGAGCCAACTCACCCTGCTGTCGGCCACCGGCGAGGGACGGATGGCCGACCGAGCCGAGCGGGCGTTTTTCAACGCCGCCCCGGCCAGCGTGTCCCGCGACTTCAAGACGCACGTGTACTTCCAGAGCCCCAATCGCCTCGCCGACGGCTGGCCCGACTTCCCCCACGGGCCCCGGGCCTCGGGCGGATCCTATCGCCTCAAGCACAGCCCTCTCTGCTGCACGGCTGCGCTCAACCGCCCCCTGCCCTGGTACGTCACCCACATGTGGATGGCCACGCCCGACAACGGACTGGCCGCCGTCTGCTACGGTCCCTGCACCGTCACCGCGCTGGCTGGCGACCGCGTCAAGGTCGAGATCGCCTGCAAGACCGACTACCCCTTCAACGAGACCATCGAGATGACGGTCAATCCCGAGAAGGGCGCCGACTTCCCCCTGCTGCTGCATATTCCCGCCTGGTGCGCCAAGCCGGAACTGAGCGTCAACGGCACGGCCCTGACCGTCTCGAAGGACGCCAAAGACTTCGCCCGGGTCAGCCGCACCTGGAAGCCCGGCGACACCATCCGCCTGCGCCTGCCCATGACGCCGACGGTCACGACCGGGCGCGACGTCGCCCAGGGCCCGCCTTTCACGGGCGAACACAAGCCCCACGCCGTCACCGTCCCCTCGCCCTCCGACACGCGAGGGGCGCCCTACGCGTGCGTGTCGTACGGGCCGCTGCTGTTCGCGCTGGCGATCGCGGACACCAAGGACCCCAACACGCCCGACCCCGCCGCCCGATGGCGGTTCGCGCTCGACCCCCAAGGGGCCATCACCGTCCACCGAAAGGCCATGCCCGCCCGCTGGAACTGGCCGCTCGACGCCCCGCTCACCCTCCAGGCCTCGGCCGCCCCCATCGACTGGAACCCCTCCCCCGCCTCGCCGTACCTGCCCGCCGTGGCGGCAGGACGCGACAAGCCGGCGGAGAAGATCACGCTCATCCCGTACGGCTGCACCAAGTTCCGCCTGTCCATGTTCCCGGTGCTGGCCGACGCGGAGGTCAAACCCGCGGCCGTCCGCAGAATCCTCTTCCTGGGCAACAGCATCACCCTCCACGGGCCCAAGCCCGACATCGGGTGGACGGGCAACTGGGGCATGGCCGCCAGTTCCGCGGACAAGGACTACGTGCACCTGGTGACCCAGGCCCTGGCCCAGCACACCAAGGCCCAGCCGCAGATCCTGGTCCGCAACATCGCCCAGTTCGAGCGGAACTACGCCACCTACGACGTGGCGGCCCAGATGAAGGAGATGTTCGACTTCGACGCGGACCTGGTGGTTCTGGCGATCGGAGAGAACGTGCCCGCCCTGACCACCGACGCGGCGAAGGCGGCCTTCAAGGCCGGCGTCGTGCGGATTCTACAGGGCGTGCTGGCGCGGCGCAGGCCCCTGGTGGTCGTGCGGAGTTGCTTCTGGCCCGACGCCGCCAAGGATGCCGCCCTGCGCCAGGCCTGCCAGGAGGTGGACGGTGCTTTCGTCGACGCCGGCGCGATCGGGCGCGACCCCTCCAGCTTCGCCCGCGCCGAGCGGGAGTTCAAGCACGCCGGCGTGGCCGCCCACCCGGGCGACAAGGGCATGAAGGCCCTCGCCGACGCCATCGTCCGCGCGGTGCTGGATCGCAAGTGACAGGGAGATCGGCGCCGACCGCCTTGATCCACAGGCTCACCTCGATGATAGAGCCCGGCCGGCGCGAGAACCGCTCCGACCGCAGCCACCGCTGCGACCGCCCTCGACAGCATCGTCGTCTTCATGCTCGTCTCCTTGCAGCAGTGTCGCCGCCCTTCGAGCTTTGCACGGGCCTCCAAACGCCCCGCCGCTACGACCCCAGCCGCGACCGCTTGGCGTTGCTTAGATGGGGAGCCGCGACCAGCCCTCGCAGAAGGTCAATTGCCCCTGGACTGCCGCTCGATGATCTTGCCGGTCTCGTTGCCTTCCTGTCTTCCATCCGGATAGGTGCGCAGGTAGTCGAACACGTCATCCTGCGAGACTGTGACCTGCTGCCCAGGATGCAGGCCCGGTATGTTATGGGGCTCATTCCTCAGCAGGCCTTTGACTTCGTTGCCGTTCCAGGCCGTCACCTCGACCCACATCCATTCGCTCCCGCCCTTGGGTACCTTGAAGGGTGCCTTGACCAGAATGTACTCGCCGGGAGCGAGGCCTTCCTCAAAGGCCTTGCGAAGGCCCGGCAGCTTCTGCTTGGCCTTTTGGCTGGTTGACCGAAGTTCTTCCGTTTGCTTCACAGGAGTAACGGCGTCCTCGCTTCCAAAAAACTCGCTCAGGAGCTTCTCTTGCTTTGCGTACCGGTCAGGACCCGAGTAGCAGTCGAAACCAATCTCTGTGAGACGGTTCTTCGGATCTCCGTCCTCCCTGCGACCCTCGCTGAGACTCAGGCGGGCGATTGCGACCGCATTCTTCATCAACGATTCAGTATGGGCTTGGCGAAGCTTCTCGTGTTTGATTGCCGCCAACTCGAGGGTGAATGGCTCCTTCTTCGGTAGTGGGGCCCCTTCAGCCATCGCCTGCGCGAACAGGTTCATCAGATGCGACATCGTGCGTTGGTTGGCCCAGGAGAAATCCTCGACCACCACGTCCGGAAGTCCCAGTTTGGCCATGCCCAGGGTAATCGCCCTGACGTACTCAGTCTTCTTGTATGCATGAATGACTATATGATCTGACACGTTGGGGACGTCCTCGGTCCAGGGAATAATCCGCTTGTCGTCCCATGCATCCGGCGTGAAGACTTCTCGCGTCTCTTCATCCCAGACCAGACCACCCGTCTCACGGGCCAGACGGCTGACGATGGAACACGCGGTGCGCAAGCCGCCCCAGAGTTTGTCCTTGGGATACGAAAACGTCAGGACCAATGCCTGCTGACATTCCTGAAGGGATTCGACCTGCTCGCGACTCAAGCCGTGCCCGAAGTACCCAAGCTGGACTGGGTCCGGCGGACGGTACTTGTTGGGCACATCAGCCTCCAGCCTGGGCCAAACGCAGATCGTCGCCGGTTCATCCGGCAGGGCGGAGGAAATCGTCACCCCAGGATAGTCCTGGGCGATGAGTCGTTCGGCCACCTTCACCGGATCATCGGGTGCTTTGACAGGGAAGTAGACGGCCGACTCGAAGTAGATATGTTCTGCGAAGGGTGATTTCAGCGTCGCTTTCGACACGCCGTCATCGGACTTGCAGGATGAGAGGAGCAAAACAACTGCCGCCCATACAATCACCGCAACGATCCTCGGCCCGTAAGCCATTGGATTTCTCCCGCAAGTGATCAGGGAACCACGTTGTCCGAAAGCGATTGTGTCAAGGAGAGTATCTACCGTCAAGCGTAGTCTCTGCCTCAACGACCGGGATGACCGCTTAGAGGGAGCAGGGACTCGGCGGCCTCCAAGGTTCGAGGCGCGGAACTCAAGGCCTCCCGGCGTGGGGCCTTCTCTATTCGACGCGTTTGGCGGCCTCGCTGAACTCCCGGCCCCAGAGGCGGGCCCAGCCGATGCGGACGTCGATGACCAGGCTGAACATCAGGGGCACCACCAGCAGGGTGAAGATGGTCGACAGCACCAGCCCGCCCAGCACCACGCCGCCCAGCCCGCGATAGATCTCGCTGCCGGAGCCCGGCGCGACCACCAGGGGCAACATGCCCAGCACGCTGGTGGTCGTGGTCATGAAGATGGGGCGCATGCGGGTGCGGACGGACTCGGCGATGGCCTGGCGAGGCTCCATCGCCTCGACGTGATCGGTGTCGGCCTCGCCGATGCCGCGCATGAAGTTGAGCGCCTGGTGGACCAGCAGGATGGCGTTGTTGACGACGATGCCGATCAGGATGATGAAGCCCAGCATGGTCAGCGTGTCGAGTTGCTGGTCGGGGTGGACCGAGCGGACCAGCGCCAGGCCGACGAACCCGCCCACCATGGCCATCGGCACGGAGAACATGATCACGAACGGGTAGACGAAGCTCTCGAACAGGGCGGCCATCAGCAGGTAGGTGATCAGCAGGGCCAGGAAGAACCGGCTGAAGCCCACGCTGAGGACGGAGTCGAAGTTCCAGCCGGTCCAGGTGCCCAGCAGGGCCATGCGGGTCTGGGAGAGGCGGTCGGCGTTGCCGCTGAAGCGGACGCGGACGTCGGGGGTGATCTCGCCGGTCGCCCGGCAGGCGTCGGCCAGGGCGGTGATCTCGTTCTGGGCCTCTTCCAGGGCCATGGTCCCCGGGGGGTTGACGGTGAAGCTGATGGCCCGCTGCTGCTCGATGCGCTTGATCGACTTGGAGGCGTCGGCCTTCTCGATGCGGACCAGGTCGCGCAGGGGCAGGTGGACGATGGACCCGTCGGACGACGGGACGGCCAGCGGCATGTCCTCGACCTGGTCGGGGTTGAGGACGATCTTCGGGTCGCGGATGAGCAGCAGGTCGATGGTGTCGCCTTCGTAGTTGAAGTCGCCGATGATGGCCCCGTCGATCAGGGCCCGCACCGCGGTGGACAGGGCCTGGACGTTCAGACCGAGTTCCTTGGCCCGCACCTGGTCGATGACGACCTGTCGCTCGGGCCCGGCCAACTCGAAGCTCTGCGGATCGGTGCGGATGGAGAACGGGCTGAAGCGACCGAACAGTTTCCGCTGGAAGGCCTCGGCGCTGGTGCGGAGGTTGGCGGGGTCGTCGCAGACCAGTTCCACGTCCACCGAGTCGCCCCCGGCGAACCGCCCGAAGATCGACGGCTGCTGGGCGAACCCGAAGCAGCCCGGATGCCCGCGCATCATGTTCTGGAGGACGGGCACCAGGGCCTTGGGGTTGCGGTCGTCGACGGCCCGGCAGACGATGAAGACCGAACCGCGGGAAACGACGACCACCGATTCCGCCAGGGCCGCCTGGGGCGGGTTGTTCTCCGACCAGTACGGCCGGAGTTCCTGCTCGACGCGGTTGCCCAGCAGCAGGTTCTGCTCGTAGGAGTAGCTGGGCGGGGTGAACATCATCGCGAGGATGAAGTTGCGGTTGCCGTTGGGCAGGTAGCTGGCCGGCGGGATGAGTTCCAGCGTCCCGATCACGCTGGCGGTGATGACCACGGCAATGATCACCAGGCGGGCCCACACGCCCGAGACGCTGCGGAAGGTCAGCAGGTGGATCAGGCGGGAGTACTTGTCGGTGATCCATCCCAGCACCTGCTGCAGGCCCAGCAGCGAATGAACGCCCCGCCACAGCAGCCCGTGGTGCTTCTGCTTGGACTTCAGCAGGTTGGCCCCCGCCGCCGGAATCACCGTCACCGACACGACCAGGGACAGCCCCACCGCCGCGCAGACCGCCAGGGCGATGTCGTAGAAGAGCTGGCCCGCCTCTTCCTGGATGGTCAGGACGGGGGCGAAGACGGCGATGGTGGTGAGGGTGGAGGACAGCACGGCGCCCCAGACCTCCTTGGTGCCGCGGTAGGCGGCCGTCAGGGGGTTCTCGCCCATGTGCAGGTGGCGGTCGATGTTCTCCAGGACCACGATGGCGTTGTCGACCACCATGCCCACCGCGAAGCTCAGCCCCGCCAGCGAGACCACGTTGAGGTTGCGCCCGAACAGGTGCATGACCACGAACGTGCCGACCACCGAAATCGGGATGGCCAGGGCGATGATCAGGGTCGGGCGGAAGCTGCGCAGGAACAGCAGCAGCACGCTGCCGGCCAGCAGCCCGCCGATCCACAGGTTGTCGGTGACCAGGCTGATGGCCTCGTTGATGTAGTTGGTCTCGTCGTAGACCTGGTGGAGGCGGATGTGGTAGCGGTCGTGCCGGAACTTCGCGCACAGGCCCACATCGTCCTGGTTGATCTCGTCGACGCGCTTGCGGAACTCCTTCATGATCGAGACGACGTTGGCCCCGGTCTCGCGTCGCAGCAGCAGGGCCATCGTCCGCTTGCCCCTGGAGCGGTTGAACTGGGTCACCTTCTCGAGCGTCAGCGCCACCTCCGCCACGTCGGCGACGCGGATGGGCGTTCCGTTGTCGTACTTGAGCACGGTCTGGCGGATGCGATCCAGCGCGTCGTACTGCCCGATGACGCGGTAGCGGACGTCGAGGCGCCCGTCGGCCAAGTCGCCGCCGGACTCGTTCATGTTGTCCTGCTGGAGGGCGATGCGGAACTGCTCCCAGGTCAGCCCGCGCTGGGCCAGGGCGGCCGGGTTCACCCGGACGTGCACCTGGTGCTCGCGCCCGCCCCTCAGGTCCACTTCCGACACGCCCGGAATGCGTTCCAGGTAGGGCTTGATGTGGCGGTCGAAGTAGTCGTAGAACTCGGCCACGTCGTAGGTGGGGTCCTCGGCCTCCGCGAAGTAGACGCCGATGACGTTCTCCTCGGCGCTGCTGGAGGCCTTGATGACGGGACGCTCGACGTCGTCGGGGTAGTCGGGCACCTCGTTGAGCTTGTTGGAGACCTCCTGGAGCGAGCGGAGGATGGGCACGCCCACGTCGAACTCCAGTTCGATATTGGCCTGCCCGAGCTGCGCCGTCGAGGTCATCTTCGACAGCCCGGGGATCGTCTTGAGCTGCTCCTCCTGCTCCTGGAGGATCGACCGCTCGACCTCTTCGGGGCTGCGGCCGGGCCAGAGCGTCGTCACGCGGATCAGCGGGCGGTCCACGTCCGGCGTCAACTGCACGGGGATGGCCACCACCGCCAGCAAGCCGAACAGGGCGATCAGGATCACGCCGACGGTGATCTTGGTGGGGTTCTCGATGGCAAAACGAATGATGTCCATATGGGGAGGGTGGAGTCCAGGGCTAGGGGGTAGGGCTGGCCGGCCCCGGGGCGGTGGCGGTCTTGGTCGTCGCCGCGGCACTGTTCGCGGCCGCGTCGACCGCCAGGACGGGCTTGGCCTCGGCCAGCCGCGGGTCCATCAACCGGACCGCCTGGGCGGGCCGAAGCCGCTCGGCCCCTTCGATGACCACGCTGCACCCGTCGCTTAACAGGAGGCGGGCCTGTTCGCTCTCGCCGCGGATGGCGTAGCGGTTGCCGACCCGCCCGACGATGTTCACCGGGGCGGGCAGGGCCGACAGCTCCGCCTCGCCCCGCACCACCCAGACGGTCGAACCGTCGGGTTTGACCAGCACCGCGTCGCGCGAGACCAGCAGATGCTTCTGGCGGTTCCCCTCGGGGAAGGTCGCCGTCACGCTCATGCCCACCTTCAGCCGCCCCGCCGAATCGTTCAACACCACGCGGACGGGATAGCTCCGCGAGGCCTGCGAGCCGTCGGGCGTGATCGAGCCGATCCGCCCGGTGACCGTCTCGCCCAGCACGTCGATCGTGACGGGGATCTCCAGCCCAAGCGTCAGGCGGTTGACCAGCGACTCGGGCACGTTGACCAGGGCGTAGATCTCGCCCCGGCTGACGATGTCCACCACCGGCGAGCCCTCGTTGAGCCACTGGCCCTGCTCGGCGTGGCGAAGAGTCACCCACCCGTCGAACGGCGCGATCACGTCCACCCGCCCGCGCTTGACCTTCAGGTCCTTCAGCGTCACCTGGGCCTCGCTCAGCTCCGCCTGGCGCTGGTCATGGGCGGCCAACTGCTCGGAGTACTCGAAATCGGTGGCCACGCCCCGGTCGAACAGGCCCTTGAGGCGTTTGAGGTTGTCGGTGTCCTTGCGGAGCTGGGCCTGGATGGCCTTGATGTGGGCCTCCTGCTTGTCGATCGACAGGTCCAGCCACACCGGATCGATGGACGCGATGACGGTCTTGCCGCCGGTGACCGGGTTGCCCTCGCGGACATCCAGGGCCAGGATCTTGCCGGCTACTTCGCTGCTGATCGTCGCCCGCTGCACGGCGACCAGCCGCCCCACCAGCCTGCGCTCCAAGGTGGCCGGCTCGAGGCTGGCGCGGTCCACCCGCACCAGGGCCGCCGCGGCAGCCGGGGGCGCCCCCGGCGCGCCGGGCGCGCCCGCCCCGCCGCCACTCTGCGCCAGGACCTTGAGAAACTCGGGATTCTTCAGTCGCCCCTGCCACCAACCGTGCATCCAGTAGCCGCCGCCAAAGAGCCCGCCCAGCAAGGCGGTCAGCGCCAGCGCTGCCGCCCGGACCCGGTATTGCTGCTTCTGCTCGCTCAAGTCTCCTACTCCTTGCCCGCCAACGATCGCGGACCTTCCTGCCGGTCGGCAGGCACGAATCGCAATAGGATACCCGCCCCGACCGATCCACGCCAGACCGCAGCCGCCTGTCAGACGACTCTGCGGCGCGGAGTCTTCCGGTTGCGCGGGCGGGGGCGTCGCCGGCGCACGATATTAGAATAACGTGGCTGTGAATCGAAAAACGGTTACAGGAAGAAGAGAAATGTGAATCTGCCCGCGCGGACGCCGCCTGGTCGCCGTAAAGTCCTGCTCCCCTGCAACCTCGCCGCCCCCCGACGCGTTTAGACCTGCCGACAGGCAGGAACACCGACCTCGCAGCCAGGAGATTGTGACATGCCCCGACACGCTCTGCTCGCCGTTATCAGCCTCGCGCCCTGCGCGGGCTTGTGGGCGGCCCAGCCCTCAGCGGACCAGTCCGCCCGCCTGGACGCCTGGCTGGCCAAGACGGGCCAGTCGTACGACGCGCCCAAGGCGATGCTGGAGTCGATCTGGACGGGCCCCGGCTACCACAGCAAGGTCCCCCCCGGCGTGCGGGTCCACTCTACTCGGAGCAGCCTGCTCTACGCCGAGGCCCTGGTGCGGCGCGGGCGGGCTGACGACCTCGCCCGTGCCGCCGACGTGATCCGCGCCGTGCTGGCTCAGCAGGACACCGACCCGGCCAGCCGAACCTACGGCATCTGGCCGTGGCTGCTGGAGGAGCCCCTGGCCAAGATGGCCCCGCCCGACTGGAACTGGGCCGACTTCCTCGGCGCGTCGCTGGCCGAAATGCTCGTGGGTCCCGCCGAGCGATTGCCCCGGGCCCTGCAAGCGGCCATGCGGACTTCGCTCGGCCACGCCGCCGCCGCCATCCGCAAGCGCAACGTCGGGCCCGATTACACCAACATCGCCATCATGGGCGGCGTGGTGACGGCCGCCGCGGGCGAGATCCTCGCCGACTCCGCCCTGCTCGCCTACGGGCGCGACCGTCTCCAGCGATGCGTCGCCCACGCCCGCCACCACGGCAACTTCACCGAGTACAACAGCCCCACCTACACCATGGTCGCCCTGGAAGAGGCCGAGCGCGGACTCAGGCTCATCCGCGACCCGCAGGCCCGCGCCGCGGCGGAGGACCTGCGCCGCATCGCCTGGCGGACCATCGCCGAGAGTTACCACCCCGCCACCGCCCAGTGGGCCGGGCCGCACAGCCGCGCCTACAGCGACCGCCTGAGCGACCAGACCCTCCAGAAACTCGCGGACCGGACGGGCCTGAAGCTGCTGGACGAGCCCGCCGTCGTCCTGCCGAACGAGGCCCCGCCCTGCCCGCCGGACTATGCCCAGCGGATGCGCAAGCTCCCCGCGGACCCGCTGGAACTCCAGCGCCCCTTCGCGCGGAACCGAGAGGGCAAGGACGTCATCCACGGCGTGACCTGGCTGACCGCTGACGCTGCGCTGGGCAGCGTCAACCGCTGCGAGACGTGGGTGCAGCGCAGGGCGATCCTCGGCTACTGGAAGACCTCGTCCGCACCGGCCGTCTTCCGCGTCCGCCTGCTCAAGGAAGGCAAGGATTTCTCTTCCGGCCACCTCACCACCGCCCAGCGGGGAGCGGCGCTGCTGACGGTGTTGAGCGCCCACGGCAATCGGGGCGATTGGCACATCAGCCTCGATCGCCCCAAGGACGCCGTCTTCCGCATCGCGGAGCTGCGATGGCGGTTCCAGGTGCAGGGCCGGGGCGCTGCCGTCAAGGCGCTCGGGGCCGGGCGCTACGAACTGGCCTGCGGGCCGCGGCGGATCGTGCTGCGCGCCGCCGATGGCCTGTTCGACGGCGCGCCCGTGACCTGGCAGAGCGGCACGGAGCAGGCCGGCGACGAAACCGTCGCCTGGGTCGACGCCGTGTGCTGTCGCGGGCAGGCGCGCGAGTTCAACTTCCGCACGCTCGGCCCCATCCGCCTGGCTGCCGCGGCGGAGTTGCTGACAGCCGACCAGAAGCCAACCGACGAAACGCTGAACGTCGCCCCCGCGGACAAAGACGCCGTGCGGGCCACGTGGGGCAGGCTCACGGTCACGGCGCCGATGACAGTGAAGTAGCTCACGCGCCTGTCCGCGCTATTTGCATCGCTCCCGCAGGAGGCGGATCGTCCGCCGCTCGGCCTCGCTGAAGCGCGAGACGCTCTGGGGGTAGTAGCTGGCGTCGATCCGCTCGGCCACGTCGAGCTGTGCCAGGCACTTCTCGTATCGCCCCAGGGCGGCCAGCCGGCGCGCGCAGTCCACGCGGAGCCTCAGGTCCATCGGATTGAGCTTGACGGCCCGGGCGGTCCAGCGTGCGGCGGAAGCGGCGTCCGCGTTGGCATGGTATATCTCCGTCGCCCGCCGCCAGCTCGCGCGGGCCTGGTCCGCTCGCCCGGCCAGCCACTGGGCGTCGCCAAGCCGCTCCAGCAGACAGGGCGAGGCGGGCTTGGCTTCGACGGCTTGCTCCAGCAGGGCGGCAGCCCGCGCGTACTGCCCCGCCTGCCCGGCCAGCTCGGCCCGGTCGGAGGCCTCCTGCGGCGAGCGCGGCGCCGGCATGGTCGCCGCCGGCGCGGTGGCGGCTGACGCGGGCGGCAGCGAGCGAGCGTGCATGGGCGCGAAGGTGAAGCAATCGGGAAAGGCCTGGTACCAGGCGATGTCGCCGAGCAGGGCGTAGTGGGCAAAGTCGGTGGGGTCGCGAAGGACGGCTTCTTCCGCCCAGCGCCGGGCGGGCGAGAGGCAGTCCTGCATCCGCCCGGCTTGGCGGGGGCAAAGACTCATGTGGAGCCGCGCGGCATCCACCGCAGCCAGCGGGTCCAGCGGATCGGCCTGTGCGGCCCGCTCTGCCGCGGCGACCGCCCGCAGCGGTTGGCGACGGACCATGGCGTCGAGCATGTCCTGGGCGGCGGCGGTGCGGGCGGCCACCGGCGGCAACAGCCACGCCGTCAGCGCGCCCGTCAGGGCCAGCAGGAGCCCGGCCAGCACCCAGCGCACCGGGGTACAATCGACGACGCGTCCGGCTCCGGCGGCCGCGACGGCGGCGCCGGCGGCGATCCAGAACGCGGTGGCTGAGCCGGGCATGTAGGGGCTGATCTCGACCAGGGAGTGGAGCGCGAACCCGGCCGCCCCGCACGCCAAGGCCACGCGCGAGGCCTCGCGGGGCACGTCCAGCCCGCGGCGGAGCGTGGGCCCCTCCCACAAGCCGATCACCAACGCCAGCGCCAGCACCAGGGCGGGCGCGATCGCGTCGAACAGAAGGACTTCTGTCCCGCCCGACGTGTCGGCCAGCGAAAGCCGAACCACCCCCACCGCCAGCACCGCGCCGGCCAGCAGAGCCCACGGGAATCGCGGACCTGCCTGCCGGCAGGCAGGTTGCCGGATTGCGGATTGCGGATTCCTCGAATCCGGAGGACTCGTCGCCTCGTCCCAGCCGCGGCGCCGTGGGCGGCACATCGCGGCCAGAAACAATCCGAGCACGCCCAGGTAGCAAAGCCCGCCCGGAACTCCGTGCTGGACCAGGGCGTGCATGATGACGTTGTGCGGGTCCTTGACCGACTCCTCGCCGGCCATCGGACGGTGCGGAAGGTACGCGGTGGAGAAGTTGCCCGGCCCGACGCCCAGCCAGGGCCTCTCGGCCAGCGCCCGCGCGGCGCCCGTCCAGTACTGCCAACGGACGGTCATGGTCCTGGAGGGCAGGCTGTCGTGGTAGAGTCCGTGGGCGGCCGCGGCTGCCAGGCCCAGCACCAGCCCGCCCGCCGCGACGAGAAGCGCCTTGCGCCAGTGACGCGCGAGTCGCTCGCGCCACGCCCAGATTCCCCCCGCGCCCGCCGAGGCCGCCGCCAGCGAAGCCGTCGCCCCCAGGCTCTGGGCCAGCACCACCACGCCCGCCTGCACCGCCACGACGGCTGACTGCACCCCCGCCGCCAGCGCAGGCAGGTGGATCTCGCCCTTCTTGAGCTTCGCGCGCGGACGATCCGCCCGGGCGCGACGCCACTTGTCGGCGGCCAGGCCCCCCGCCGCCAGCGAAGCCACCAGCAGCAGCGACGCGTACGGGTTGGCCAACGAGAAGTACCCGAACGGCGCGGGGTTCTTCAGCCGCCCCTCGAACAGTCGCTCCTGCTCGGAGCCCGGCTGGATGTTCACCTCCGCCAGGCGCTGCGCGCGGTTCTCGTCGAAGTCCGCCGCCCGCGCCGGCGCCTCGATGAACACCTGCACCAGGCCCTTGACCGCCAGCGTCGTCCCCACGGCCGCCAGCACCACCACAAGCACCGCAAACGCCCGCGGGCGCTCAAAGACCTGGATGGCCAGGTACCCCGCCCCCAGCAGCGAACTCTGCTCCAGCCAGCACACCAGCGCGGTCCGCTGGTCGCCCGCCCTCAAGGCCGACAGCAGCGACAGCACCGCGAAGCCCGCCGCCAGCCCCCCCGCCAGGGGCAGGCGGAGGCGAAGCTCGCGCCGAAGGGCTGCCCCGCCCAGGTATGCACACCACGCCCCCAGCAGCAGCAGCGAGAAGACCACCCGCGACAGCTCGGTGCGGTCGGCCCGCACGGAGAGGGCCTGGCCCGCCTCGTCGGCGGCGGGCAGGCCCCGAAGCTGCGACGTGCGGAAGCTCATCTCGCCCAGGAAGCACCGCGCCACCAGCACCAGCACCAGCAGCGCCAGCGCCAGACGCTGTAGGTGACGCCCCGCCGTCATGGCTTGCCCTCGGCGCTTTCCAGCAGGGCGATCACCAGCAGGATGCAGACCACCTGGGCGAAGACGAGGAGGGCAATGGCGGAGTCGCGTACGTGGGCCAGCAGCAGGGCCGAGGCCGCCGTCGCGCCCGTGCACAGGTAGATGGTGAGCACGACCTTCCGCACCGACATGCCGCGGCGCAGCAGGCGATGCGAGAAGTGGCGCCGGTCGCCGACGATCGGGCTGGAGCGGGCGCGGATGCGGAGGAGGATCACGCTGACCATGTCGTAGATGGGCACCGCCAGCAGCACCAGGGGCACGAAGATGCCGAAGGCGTAGTACGTCTGACCCGGCTGGACGTACGTGGTCAGCGTGCTCAGCACGGCCAGCAGGTATCCGATGACCATCGAGCCGGCGTCGCCCATGAACGAGCGGGCGGGCGGGAAGTTGTACGGCAGGAAACCCAGCAGCGCCCCCAGCAGCAGGCACAGCCAGGCCGAGACAAACACCTGCCCCATGCTCAGGGCCGTCCCCAGCAGGGCGGCGCAGCAGATGGCGGCCACGCCCGCCGACAGGCCGTCCATGTTGTCCAGGAAGTTGAACGCGTTGGTGATGCCCGCCAGCCACAAAACGCTGAGGATGACCGACCCGGCGGGCGAGACGGCCGTCAAGACGCGGACGTTGAACGCGAGGACAACGATCAGGCAGATGGCGAGTTGGGCGGCCAGCTTGATCCACGGGCCCAGGGCGCGGCGGTCGTCGACAAGCCCCAGGACGTGCAGGGCGACAGCCCCGCCCAGGATGCCCAGGCCCATCGGCACCCGGCCTGCGGCGCCCGGCACGTGGACGGCCAGGCCGCCCAGCCAGGCCGGCGCGCCCTGCGCCGCCCACACGCTCACCAGGGCCATGGCCAGCACGCTGGGCAGCAGGAAGCCGGCCAGGATCGCGCAGCCCCCCAGCAGCGGGACCGCCCGGCCGTGAGCCTTGTGACGAGCGGGGACGTCCATGAAGTTGAACCGCCGCGCCAGCTTCTGCGTCAGCGGCATGGCCACGGCGGTGATCGCGAACGCTGCCGCCACAGCCGCCAGAGCGGACCAGATCGTCATGCGAGCTCCTTGAACCAGGTCACGCAGGCAAGGATACCAGAAGCGAGCGCAAGCGACCAGCCAGATCATCTTCTCCGGCCCCGCAACAGTACTGGCCCGGCGGGCGAAATGTATCCGATACTTCCTGTGCCGGAGGTGGCGTATGGCTTCGGTAAGTTTGCATCAGTGTCAGTCGATTCGCGGTTTGGGGAGCGGGCGGTTCATGCTGGGCAGGCAGAGGTTGCTGCTGGCCTTCTGTCTCTTCGGGGGGATCTGTGCAGCGGGCCTGCTGGTCCTCGCCTTGATGCCGGGACCGATCGTGCTCTGGCCGCCGACGGCGGAACAACTGCTGGTGGTATCGCTGGCCGGAGTGGCGGCCATGGCGGCGGGTCTGGGGGGCACGCGCCTGACGTTCGACACGGTGGCGGGGGTGGTCTGCTGGCTTCACGCCGACGCGACCGGGATCAAGCGGGAGATGCTCTCGTCGGCCCAGGTGTCGCTGGTGCTCCGCCGCCGTTCGCTGCTGGGTGCGACCGGCCGGAAGGGACAGGGCTACATGCTCCTGCTGACCGGCAAGACGAACAAGGACAAGGTGCTGCTGGCCCGCAGCCGGGACCTTGAGACCATCCGCGCCCACGCCCAGCGCCTGGGCGAGCAACTCCAGGTGCGGGTGAGAGATTTCACGCGGTGACGCGACCTGTGCTGGTCGCCTCTGAACCGCGAGACGGTTTCCAGGCCGGGCGCGCAGCGCAATCAAGGCGCCGCTTCGCGGCTACGCGTCTTGCGACCCTTGATCCCAGGGCTCCCTGCGGTCGCCCTGGGCTGTCCAAGACCCCGCTCCGCGGGTCCGCGGCGTGCGCCTTGCGCGGCAGGGGAACGAGCTTCGGTTACTTCTCGTCCGCCGCTGCGACCGGGGCGAAACCCAGCACCCGACCATTTTCGAGGGAGACTACAGCCGTGCCGTCGGCCCGGATGGCCAGGCCGTCGCGAACGACAGGCCCCTCCACCGGCAGGCGCCACAGTTCCTTGCCGTCGCCCAACTGGAACGCGACCAGATGGAACTTGCCGCCCTCCTCCCCCGCGGCCAGCAGCGCGTCCTTGCCGAGCGCGAAGGCCTGGAACTTCCACTCGGGCTTCTGCCACAGGGCTCGCCGGTTGGGCCGCCGGATGTTGCCCCTTTGCTGGGGCGGGGCAGCCTTCGGATCGGTCGGGGCCAGCATCGCCAGGTACGGCGGGGCCGGCAGCGTCGACGGGCCGCGGTCGTACACGGGGTAGCAGGCGAGCGTCCGCCCGTCGCCCATCTCGCGGCGCAGCGTGGCCAGACGGGAATACTCCGGATAGTACGGGTAGAACGCGCTCTGGGCGACCGAGCGGATCTGGTCGTGCGGCTGGATGGTGAACCGCCCGCCGGCCAGGTCGAAGGCGGCGATCTCGTACGCGCTGCCGCCCCGGAAGCGAAGCTGCCCGCCCTCGATGTAGAGCGGCCCTTGCAGGCTCACGCCCGTCTGCACGGGCGAGAAGTGCCCGGCCCGGCCGTTGTGCCACAGGAGCTTGCCCGTGGCCACGTCGAACGCGGCGGCGTGCGTGCCGTCGTAGTGGGCGATGCCCGCGGCCGCGTACACCTTGCCGTCCTGCGCCACCACCCCGCCCGCCAGCGGCCAGGTGGACATGAGCCTTCCGAACACCGGGATCCACCGCTCCTGCGGGCCGAGGCGGGCCCGCCAGAGTTCGCGGCCCGTGGAGGCGTCGAGGGCATACAGGCGGCCATCGGCGGAGCCGACCAGCAGCCGGCCCTGGTGGAACGCGGGCGGATAGAACACCGCCGACCCGGCCGCCGTCTGCCAGCGGGGCACGCCGGTGGCGGCGTCGACGGCGCGGATGATCCCGCCGTAATCGGCGCAGAACGCCAGGCCCGCGGCGATCACCGGCGCGGTGGGCTCGCAGGCCGAAGGCGAATCGAGCGTCCATCGCAGGTGCAGCGGGCGGACGACGTCGGCGGTCGTGCGGCACGAGTGAGCGTTGTCGCCCCGCAGGCAAGGCCAGTCGCCCTCGGTTGCCCGGAGCGGCTGAGTCGGTTCGGGCTTGGGGTCCGCCCTCACCAGGGGCGGTCCCTCAGGGACGTCCTTGCCCACCGGCGCCAGGGCCACGTTCCCGTAGAACGACAGCGGGCAGCCGCACATCCACGGGCCCCAGTACAGCAGCCCGTGGGCGATCATCACGCCGTCCTGACAGGGCGGGCGCATGGGCGCGATGTGCTGGTGCTTGCCCGTGGGCAGGTCGATGCGGACCGTGCCTTCCGTAATGCGGTAGAAGATGGAGTCCACGCTGGCCGTCGCCCGGGTGCAGGAACGGCGAACCGGCAGCGCCCCCAGCAGCTTGCCGTCGGCGTAGTCCAGCTTGCCCCCGTTGGCCCCGCCGACGGCGTAGACGGCGTCGTCGCGCAGCAGGAGGTGGACGTTCCCGCCGTCGTGGCGGCTCCACACCAGTTGCCCGTCCTTGGCCGATGCCACCACCAGGTGCGGTCGCACCGGACCGGCGAAATACACGTTCCGCTCGTCGCACTTGAGATAGTTGGTGGTCGAGAAGCCCGTGATCCATTTCTGGGCTGGGCCCTCGGGCCCCAGGGCTTCCAGCAGGTCGGCGGAGTCGTTCCTCCACAGCCTCTTGCCCGTTCTGGCGTCCAGGCAGGCCAGGAACTTCTGCGGGCTGTAGTAGTAGATCCGCCCGCCGCGCATGCAGACCGCCCGCCCGTCGAGGTACTCCTGCTCGCGGTGGGCCCACAGCTTCTTCCCGTCGGCCGGGTCGAAGGCGATCAGCGTCCGCCCGAAGCCGGTGTTGGTCTTCGCGTCGTTGTAGGCGTAGCCCGGCCACATGCCCCAGGGCCAGTGGCCCAGCTCGGGCGAGTCGCTGCGCACGGTCGGCGCGGGCCGCTCCGGACCGCCCACCAGGGCGTACAGCACGCCGTCGGCCAGGGCCATCCACTTCCACACCTTGCCGTCCGCCTCGCCGTCGCCCACGACGATCTCGCCCAGCAGCTTGCCCGTCGCCGCGTCGAGCTTCTTGCACGACTGGTCGTCGGCCAGGTACAGCACGTCGGCCGTCGCGACCATCGTGTTGCGGTGGATCAGGAAACCCTCTCGCAGCGGGCGGCGCCAGAGGATGCAGCCGTTGAAGGCGTTGATGCCCATGAGCGTGTTGAGCACGGCGTTCTGGTTGGCCCGCATGGCGTGGTTGCCGCAGGCCTTGAACAGCCGCCCGCCCGCGGCCACCGTCACCTCGGGCATGGGGCTGAACTTCGGCTCGCCCAGGAACTGCGTGCGGGCGGGCCAGCGGGCCAGCACGTCGCGAGAGACCGGGTTGTTGTCCGGCGCCCGGAAGGGATGCGTCCACTCGTCCTGCCCCGCGGGGAAGGGTTTGACGATCTTCTTGCCGCCCACGATGGCCACCCCCGTGGGATGCAGGACGCGGAGGACCTCCGCCTCGGCGATCGCTTCGGCCGCCCGCGGAGCGACGAGGATCGTGTCGGCCAGGTTGTCGGCCAGATGGATCGAGGCGAACTCGCCCTGGTCGGCAAAGATGGAGCGGCCCAGCAGCCCGGCCTCGGCGGCGGCCTTGCGAACGGCGATGACCTCCTCGGCCGACGGCGACTGGAAGTACACGATCCGCCCATTGCGGGCCAAGGCGGGCAAGGCGCTGGCCTGCATGTCCGAGGGCAGGCCCAGCAGGACGGTAATGCCCGGCTGGGTGTTCAGGCTCGCGGTCTCGCCCGCCGCCGGCCCAGCCGCCACACCGATCGCCAGCGCCGCCAGCAGAAACGCCGCCCTGCAACCTGGCAAGCGGGGAGAGAAAGATCCTGAGCAACCTTGCCGCGCCGTGCCAATGTCCATGACCATCGCGGGCTCCTTGACTTGGATTCAAGACGTGCCCACCCAGCCGCAAACGTGCCTGGGCGGCCGGGGAGATTATACGGGCAACCGCGCGGGCACGTCCACAATGAAGCTCCGCTCGCCCCGGCCGAACCTCCAGGGACGCACCGAACCCGAGGGACGAAGCCTGCGGTACGGCCCTTACGGTCCTTCAATCGACGTGAATGAATGCGGAAGAAATCCGTCACGAATGTCGACCAAAAATTCCCCGTTTTTTGGTTGCTTTCATGACCGCTTGAAGTGTATTATTCCCGTATTCTTCCACGATTCTGACAGAAATCTTTCATGGCGACAGACCTTGGCATCGAGGATCGGCGATCAAGGGAAGCAGAATTGCTTTCCATGCAAGGTTTTATGTCGTTGGCGGAACTCGTTCAGATGATGGGAGTCTCCGACAGCACCGTCCGGCGCGACCTGGAGATCCTGGAGGAACAGGGTCTCATCCGCCGCGCCCATGGAGGTGCGGTGTATGTGAATGATGCCGCTCCGGGTCATCGGTTGGCTTTCGCCGACCGGCAGACCACTGCCGCCGCCGAGAAGAAGGCCGTCGCCCGCAGCGCGGCGGAGTTGATCCGCCCCAACGCCACGGTGATCATAGATGGCGGGACCACTTGCTTTCAGGTGGCGTCCGCCCTGGCGGGGCGACGCCTGAGCGTCGTGACCAACTCCGTTCCGATCGCCTCGCTGCTGTCGGCGGACGTGGCCACGGAGGTCACGCTGATCGGCGGGTACGTCTATCCCCGCACGGGCGTGGCCCTGGGGCAGATGGCCGAGCAGCAGCTCGACTATCTGCACGCCGCCCAGCTCGTGCTGAGCTGCGCGGGGCTGACCGAAGAAGGCGCTTTTAACTCCAACCAGATGATGGTGGAGGTGGAACGCAAGATGATGGGGATCGCCGACGAGGTCATCCTCGTCGCCGATCACACCAAGTTCGGCATGCGGGCGGTGGTCAAGCTTTGCGGCCTGGACGAGCTGGACGTGATCGTCACGGACGACGGCGCCGACGAACGCACCCGCGCATGGCTGGACCGGCTGTCCGCCAGAGTACTCTACGCGAAGATAGAGAGCGAACGATGAGCACCTTGAACATCCCGTTTCCTCGCGAGCAACTCGAACGCCTTGTCCGCCAGGTGGTCCGCACGCAGTTCGCCGAGCAGTTGATGTCCGGCGAGCCGCAGATGTCGATCGCCTACGGGCCCAACCTGGTGGTGAACATCTCCGCCCGCCACATGCACGTGACCCAGGCGGACCTGGAGAAGCTGTTCGGCCCCGGCGCCGAACTCACCGTCTACCGCTGGCTCTACCAGCCGGGCGAGTTCGCCGCCGAGCAGACGGTCACCGTGATCGGCCCGCGCCGCAGGCTGATCGAGAATGTACGCATCCTGGGCCCGGTCCGCTCGCACACCCAGCTCGAGGTCAGCCACACCGACGCCATCGCCCTGGGCATCGACGCCCCGGTCCGCCCCTCGGGCAAGATCGAGGGCACGCCCGGGTGCCTGGTCCTGGGGCCCAAGGGCGCCATCGAGATGCCCTGCGGCGTGATCCGCGCCGAGCGCCACGTGCACATGAACCCGGCCGACGCCCAGGCGTACGGTTTCGCGGACAAGCAGTACATCCGCCTGCGGGTGGACAGCGACTGTGCCACGACCTTCGAGCGGGTGCTCTGCCGGGTAGACCCCCGCGTCCTGCTGGAGGTCCACCTGGACACCGACGAAGGAAACGCCTGCAACCTGGTCAACGCCACGGGCGTGGAACTCATGGCGTAGCGGTTGTTGGTTATTAGTTGTTGTTTGTTGGTTGCGTGAACGTGCGGCCTGCCTGCATGTACAGGCTACAGGCTACTGGTTACTGGTTACGAAGAACGAGTCAACGAACTCTTAGGAGAAACTGAAATGGCATTACAGGCAGTGGGCATGGTGGAGACCCGCGGGCTGGTGGCCCTCATCGAGGCCAGCGACGCGATGGTCAAGGCGGCCAATGTCGAGTTGATCGGCTGGGACAAGGTCGGCAGCGGCATGGTCACGGCGTTCGTGCGCGGCGACGTGGCCGCGGTGAAGGCCTCGTGCGACGCCGGGGCGGCCGCGGCAGCCCGCATCGGCGAGGTCGTCAGCGTGCACGTCATCCCGCGCCCGCACGACGAACTGGAGCAGGCCCTGCCCGTCAAGGCCCCCGCCAAGAAGGCCGCCAAGCAGGCATGAGGATAGTAACCGGTAGCCAGTAGTCAGTAGCCAGTTTGTCGGCTACCGGCCACGGGCTGCGGGCTACACACTACGGGCTACTGACTACTGACTACGAACAACGAGTAGGAGACTGTGATGGAAGCATTGGGCATGATCGAAACGAAGGGCTTCGTGGGCCTGGTCGAGGCCAGCGACGCCATGTGCAAGGCCGCCAACGTCGAGCTGATCCGGCGGATCGAGATCGGCGGCGGCTTCGTCACCACGCTGGTCAAGGGCGACGTGGGGTCGGTGAAGGCGGCCGTCGAGGCCGGCTCGGCCGCCGCGGGCAAGGTCGGCGAGCTGGTCGCCAGCCACGTGATCCCCGCCCCCTCCGAGGCCCTCGCGGGCATCTACTGGTGATTGGTTGTTGGTTCTTGGTTGTTCGTTGTTGGTAACGGCCCGCGGGAGCATGACGGGCAATCGCCGGCAAAGCTGTACCAACAACAAACGACGAACAACAAACAGCAAATGAAGATCCTAGTCAGCAACATCGGTTCGACGAGCTTCAAGTTCCGCCTCTTCGACATGGGCGAAGGGCGGAGCGAGGAGCTGGCCTCCGGCGGCGCCGACCGCATCGGCGGCGCGGGCGGCGTGCTCAAGCTGCAGGTCCAGGGCGCGCCGGCCCGGAAGCTGTCGATCGACTTCCCCGACCACGGGTCGGCCATCCGGCACGTGCTGGCCGAGCTGGAGCGCGGCGGGGCGATCGCCTCGCCGGGCGACATCGGCGCGGTCGCGTTCAAGGCGGTGATGGCCGGCGACGTCGAGCCGGTCGTGAGCGTCGACGACGAGTTGCTGGCGAAGATGGAGTATTTCGTCCCGATCGCCCCGATCCACAACCCGCCGTACATCGCGGCGATGCGGATGTTCCGCCAGGCGATGGAGGGCACGCCGCTGGTGGCGTGCTTCGAGCCGGGCTTCCACCGCACCATCCCGGCCAGGCGGACGCACTACCCGATCGACCCGGCCTGGGTGGAGCGGGGCGTGCGGCGATACGGATACCACGGCGCCTCGCACGCCTACATCGCGGCCCGGCTGGCCCGGCTCATGCCGGCCGGTCGGCGCGTCATCAGTTGCCACCTGGGCGGCAGCTCCAGCCTGTGCGCCATCCGCGACGGGCAGAGCCAGGCCGCCTCCATGGGCCTCTCGCCCCAGTCCGGCCTGCCCCAGGGCACCCGCGTGGGCGACTTCGACCCCTACGCCCTCAAGCTCATGATGGACCGCACCGGGCGCAGCATGGACGACATCCTGGCCGAACTGGGCACGCGGGCCGGCCTGGCCGCTCTGAGCGGCACCAGCGGCGACGTGAGGGACATCGAGCAGGCAGCCGCGGCCGGCAACGACCGGGCCCGGCTGGCCCTGGACGTGTTCACGACGGCGATCCGGGACTACCTCGGGGCGTACCTGGTCGAACTGGGCGGCGCCGACGCCATCGCCTTCACCGGCGGGATCGGCCAGCACCAGGCCGCTATCCGGTCAGCCGTCTGCGATGGACTGACTTTCGCGGGCATCGAGCTGGACGCCGACAAGAACGCCCACGTGGATGGCAATGCCGAAACCCGCATCGACGCCGCCACCAGCAAGACCGCCATCTGGGTCCTGCCCACAAATGAGGAACTGATCGTGGCGACGCTGGCGGCGAGGTGGTTGACTGAGAAGACCACCACAGAGAACACAGAGATTTAGATAAGAACAAGAGGCTGTTGGCTGAATGCTAATAGCTGAAAACTAAGATCTGACTACTGGCTACTTACTAGCGGAGACTAAGCAATGGACGAAGCGATTGGCATGATTGAGACGAAGGGCCTCGTGGCCGTGATCGAGGCGACCGACGCGATGCTGAAGGCCGCCCGGGTGAGCTACTGCGGGATGCGCAAGGTCGGCAGCGGCCTGGTGAGCGTGCTGGTCAGCGGCGACGTAGCCGCCTGCAAGGCGGCGGTGGACGCCGGGGCGGCCGCGGCGGCCAAGATCGGCGAGGTGGTGGCCGTTCACGTGATTCCCCGCCCGCACCGCGATATCGAGAAGATCCTGCCCAAGGTCGAGTAACGTCCCCAACTGCGCCGCCGTCGGGGCAGGCGCGTTGCGGACCCGCGTCCGCGGACCCGCCCGTTGGGGCGGGCCTTCCGCGGGCCCCGCACGGGCCGACCGGCAGCGACGCCAAGGAGAGTGCGATGTTTATCGCCAGGGTACGCGGAAACGTGGTGACCACGCAGAAGGCCAAGGCCATGACGGGGCGCAAGCTCCTGGTCATCGAGCCCCTGCAACTCGACCAGGCCGGCGGAGAACTCAAGAACACCGGGCGCTGCTTCGTCGCCGTCGACTCGGTCGGCGCCGGCGAGCAGGACCTGGTCCTGGTCACCCAGGGTTCCAGCGCACGCATGACCGAGACGACCTCCTCCGCCCCGGTCGACTGTGTCATCATCGGCATCATCGACACCATCAACGCCGCCGCCAAGACCGTCTACAACAAGATTGACCATTGATCATTGACTATCGGCCATTGAAGAAACAACTGAGGCGCGAAATCTCGAAGCGGGTCTTCAATGGTCAACGGTCAATAGGCAATAGGGAATAGAGAAATGACTCAACTGAACGACCAACTCGTCCGCGACATGGTGGAGAAGGTCCTCCAGACGATCCAGAGCGGCTGGGGCAGCCGCCAGGCCCCCACGCCGGGCAAGTCCGCCCCGCCGCCGGTGACGGTCGGCTACGCCCCCGTCCATGCCGCCGGCGCCGCGACCGGGGCCGCCCCCCGCCTGGGACAGTTCACGAGCGTCGACGAAGCCGTCGCCGCCGCCCAGGCCGCCCAGGCCGCCCTCGCCCGGCGCAGCCTGGCCCAGCGGGAGGAGATCTGCAACGTCATCCGCCGCATCTGCATCGATCAGGCGGAGGAACTCGGGCGAATGGAGTACGAGGAGACCCGCATCGGGCACCCGCCCCACAAGGGGCCCAAGATGGCCACCGTCGGCAAGGTGGTCCAGGGCGTCGAGTGGTACCGCACCCAGACCGGCTGCTTCAGCGGCGACCACGGGATCACCCTCGAGGAGCACGGGCCCTGGGGCGTCATCGCCGTCGTCACCCCCGTCACCCACTCCCTGCCCACGCTCGCCTGCAACGCCGTCCAGATCATCGCCGCCGGCAACGCCCTGGTCTGCAACCCACACCCCTCGGGCAAGAAGATCGCCGCCCACGGCGCCAAGCTGTTCAACCAGGCCATCTACGACCGCTTCGGCATCGACAACCTCATCTGCGTCATCACCGACCCCACCATCGAGTCGGCCAACGCCCTCTTCCGCCACCGCGACATCCCGCTGATCTGCGTGACCGGCGGGCCCGGCGTCGTGGCGGCGGCGCTCAAGTCGGGCAAGCGGGCCGTCTGCGCCGGACCGGGCAACCCCCCCGTCGTCGTCGACGCCTCCGCCGACATCGACAACGCCGCCCGCTGCATCATCGAGGGCGCCACCTTCGACAATAACCTCCTCTGCCTGAGCGAAAAAGAGGTCTTTGTCGAGGCGCCCGTGTACGAGTCCTTCATGGCCGCCATGGAAAAGGCCGGCGCCGTCCGCCTCACCGCGCAGCAGATGAACGAGTTGGGACGCATCTGCCTGGAGGTCCCGCCTGAAGGCCACGCCCACGCCAACAAGAAGTTCGTCGGGGCGGAGGCCTGCGTGCTGGCCCAGCAGATCGGCTTGAGCGTGCCGCCCTCCTGCCGCCTGCTCTTTGGCCCCACCACCGCCGACCACCCCTGGGTGCAGGCCGAACAGATGATGCCCTGCCTGCCCGTCGTCAAGGCCGACACCTTCGAGCAGGCCGTCGACATGGCCAAGCAGGCCGAGCACGGCTTCGGGCACACCGCCGTCCTGCACTCCCGGCTGGTCGATCACATGACGACCATGGGCAAGGCGATGAACACCACCCTCTTCGTGAAGAACGGCCCGTCGGTGGCCGGCAACGGCGCCGGCGGCGAGGGCTACGCATCCTTCTCCATCGCCTGCACCACCGGAGAGGGCATCACCACCCCGCTCACCTTCACCCGCTTCAGAAGGTGCATCATGGTGGACAACCTGAGAATCGTCTAGCCGCCGGTCGAGATAGGTCCTTTGGGTCCGTCTTATGCTGTTAGGAATCGTTGAAGGCACAGCCGTATCGCACGTGAAACACCCGTCCATGACGGGCTGGCGGATGCTGGTCGTCCAGCCGCTGGACATGGTCGGCGGGCCGGACGGGGACCCGTTGCTGGTCGTGGACCCCCTGGGTGCCGGCCACGGCTGCACGGTTCTGATCTCCAACGACGGGCGCGGGGCCCGCGAACTGGTCGGCGACAACAGTTCGCCTGTCCGCTGGCAGACGATCGGGATTGTGGATTGACGGACGACAGGGACTAGGGAATAGGGACTAGGGAATAGGGAAACGGAACGAGAACAAGGAAGTTCCGATGCGAAGATTGGTAAGAGGCTTGAGATTCGAGAGTATTTGTGGACGCTGAACTGGTAAACAAGATCGTGGAGCAGGTTCTGGTGGCGATGGGGCAGACGCCCATCGCGGCCGGCGGCTCCGCGCCCAAACCGCTCGCGGCTTCGCGGGACTCCTCCACGGCGGCGACTGCCCCCGGGAAGCCGGCGGCGGCGCAGGCTCCCGCTGCGGCGCCGAAGACCGCGTCCGCCCCGGCGGGCGCCTCGACCCAGAGGAAAGTCTTCCTCACCGCCGACATGCTCCGCCAGCGCCTGGCGGGGTCGACGAACGGCCAGGCCAAGCTGATCGAGTTGGACGGGTTCGAGTTCCTCACCCCGGCGGCGGAGGATTTCGCCGCGGACGCCCACGTGGTCGTTCAGCGTCGCCCCCAGCCTTTGATTGCCGCCCCGCAGGCAGCCGCGAACCCCGCCTCGGCCCCCGTCGAGTCGCGCGCGGCCACCGGACAGGCCGACCGCCCGCCCGGGCCGGCCAAACTGCCCGGCTACGGGTTGGTCACCGCCCGCCTGAGCGACGCCGCCGCCACCGCCGTTCGGGCCGCCAGCCAGGGCGGGCTGAAGCTCGAAGACTGGAACCGCAAGGGCTGCTGGCTCCGCGATTCGCGATCGATGTGCGAGGCCGTCGCCGCGGGCACGCTGGCCGGCGGGATCGTCCTGGCGCCCCGGGCGGCCGACGCCATGGTCCTGACGGCCAAGCACCGCTCCATCCGCCCGGTCCAGGGGACCCGGCCCGAGAGCGTCCGCAACGCCCTGCGCCACTTCGACGCCAACGTGCTGGTCATCGAGCACACCTGCTGCACGTTCCACGAAATGCGGGAGATGATCCGGCTGTTCGTGTCGGCCCGGCCGGCGCGAGAGAGTTCGGACTTCACCGACGCCCTGATGCGGCACGTGGGGGAGGTGGAGGCGTCATGAGGATCGCGCGCGTCATCGGCAACGTGACCATGACCCGGAAGATGCCGGAAATCCTCCCGGGCAGCTACCTGGTGGTCCGGACGCTGAACCGCCACGCCCTGGCCGGAACGGGAGCGGACAACGAAGAGACGCTCGTCCTGTACGACAACCTGGGCGCCCGCGAGGGCGACCTGGTCGGACTGGTCGAAGGCGCCGAGGCCTGCGCGCCCTTCCGCCCGCAGAAGGTGCCCTACGACTGCTACAACGCGTGCATCCTGGAGCAGATCGACTTCCGGCCGATCGTCGATGCGGGAAGCGTCACCAAGAGCACTGAGACCACGAAGACCACAAAGAAGAAATAGAGATCACAAAGACCTGAGAAGCTGGAAGCAGACAGCCAGACGGAGTGTGAAGCATGGCGATGAGCGAATTTGAGGCGAAGAAAGAGATCTGCGACATCGGCAAGCGGATGTGGGAGAAGGGCTTCATTGCCGCCAACGACGGCAACATGACCTACCGCCTGGGCCCCAACCGCTTCCTGTGCACCCCGACCGGGGTGTCCAAGGGCTTCCTGAGGCCCGAGGACATCTGCACCGTCGACGCCGCGGGCAAGCAGATCGGCGGGGCCAAGCCGCGGACCTCCGAGATCATGCTCCACCTGGAGATCTTCCACGAGATGCCCCACGTCAACGCGGTGGCCCACGCCCACCCGCCGCACGCGACGGCCTTCGCGGTCGCCGGCATGGAGATTCCCCAGAACATCCTGCCCGAGGTGGAAATCTGGATCGGGCACATCCCCATCGCCCCCTACGAAACCCCCGGCGGCAAGCAGTTCGCCGAGACCATCCTGCCCCACCTGCGCAACAAGGCCAACACCATTCTGCTGGCCAACCACGGGGCCGTCAGCTTCGGCGACACCGTCGAGCACGCCTACTTCCACCTGGAAACCATCGACATGTACTGCCAGATCCTGCTGCTGGCCAAGCAGATCGGCAAGATCCAGCTCATCAGCGACCCCAAGGTCCGCGAGCTGCTGGAGATCAAGAAGAAGATCGGAAACCAGGACCCCCGCCTGGACTGCGAAACCTGCTCGCTGGCCGGCAGCGACGAGTTCCTCCGCGGCTTCTCCACCCACCCGATCCCGCAGCACACCGTCGGACCGGACGGGCACGGACGCGGAAACGGCATCGCGGGCATGCCCAGCCAGTGCAACGAGCCCCAGCCCATGCCCAAGGAACGGAAGGTCTTCCCGGCCGTGGTGGCCGGGCGGGCCCTGCCGCTGGGCTCCAGCTCCACCACCGCCCGCAA
>Ga0116148_1001234_pt1 | contig 28611 bp, 30 predicted proteins | sample AD_UKC055_MetaG_FD_89786 | JGI IMG/M metagenome (GOLD analysis project Ga0116148, IMG submission 89786) | Active sludge microbial communities of municipal wastewater-treating anaerobic digesters from USA - AD_UKC055_MetaG | ecosystem: Engineered > Bioreactor > Anaerobic > Digestate | place: USA...
ACCGTTCCGTTCATGTTGATCTCTATGAGTTTGTCCGGCGTGATGGTTCCGGCCGATGGGGTCTGGTCGATCCGCAGCGTGGCGCATTGAACCCACACCTTGCCCGCTCCGGCGATCTTGAGCACGATGTCCTTGGCCGACACCAAATTCTCCAGGTACACATTGTCGGACGACGGGTAGAGCTTGCCGACATCATCGAACGACTCGCCGCCATACGCATCGTTGAGGAATAGTGGATTGGAAGCGGACAGGACGGTATTGCCCCGGAGCTTGATCCGCTTGGCAGATCCGGGCAGGATCTCCAGGTTGGCCGCGTCCGAACCTGCGTTGCCCGACAAGGTGATATAGTCCTTCCCAAATACCGCCGCGAGCTTGGTCGATACTGCCGTGTTTTCGATGTTCATCCCGCTGCCGAAGCGCGTGATCTTGGTCAAGTAGCTGTCGGAGTTGTCATCCAGTTGGACCTCGTAACACATGAGCCGTCCAGCCACCGAATTGCTGGCGTTGCGAATGCTCACCACACCGGATGAGCTCTTGGGCTGGAGAATCAGGTCGTCGGCGCTGGTGTACCGGACATCCGTATCAGTTAGAGTCTTTCCGCTTGTGGCCGTCGTGTTCATGCTCAAGCCGCTCGCGGTGTTCTTCGCCTGATAGAGCTTGAATGTGTAATATGTGTACGGGTCCAGATTGGCCACCTTGAGCTCATAGTCTTGACTTCCGTTCAAGTGGATCACGGGAAAGACCAACAATTTGTCCGTGGTTGGATCTGGGGTTCCGCCACCGGAGCGGATGCAGATCACAAAGGAGTCGGCCCGATAAAGCTCCTCGGCGTGTTGGGCAAACGAAAAGGTCTTGACGAAGTCCACCGTGTTATTGGCCGCCACTTCCCATTGGTAACCGCCGCTCGAAAACGTCCCGGCTGGCGGTGTGTCGTTGGCGTACCCCTGGCCTTTTTCGGAAATCTTGTAGGCCTTGTCGCCCACCGTGTGGCTGGTGGTGTAGCGTGGGCCGGGGCCGAAAATGTTATGGTGGATGAATTCAAAATAGATGGTTGTGCCGCTCGGCATCTGGTTGATCTTGGGCAGGGTGTATTCGGTGCCTTTCACCAGGTGCAGGTTGTGGTCGTGGCCGACTTCGTGGCCGTAGACGCCGGGGCGCTGCCACCAGGGGGTGATCACTCGGCCGACCTGACCGGATTGGGCGCCTCCCCAGGTTCCGTTGATCTGCACTCGGCTGTTGGTGGCGTCGATCTGGTTGATGATCCAGCCGTCGTAGGAGGCCGGGCTGCCGCCTCGGTTCCGCTGGAGGACCTTGCCGATCCAGGTGGTGCTGGGGGTGGCGCCGCTGACCGAAACCCAGCTGTCGTTGTCCTGCCAGCCGATGGTCAGGCTGTTGGCGACGATGTAGTTATCGTCGCTGATCTTGCTGCTGGCGTCAGCCCAAATCACCGAGGTGTTCCACCAGGTCAGGGTGTTGGCCGTGGTGCCGGGCAGGTTGAACGAAACGGTCACCGTGTCGTCCTGGGGGTTGTCCACAAACGTGACGTCGGTGCCGTAGCTCAGGATCCAGGTGGTGTCGCCGGCCTGGTCGGCGATGGTGCGGATGGTGGCGTAGGTGGTGCCGTCGCCCTTGATCCGGCCAAACCAGCCGGACCATTCGGCGGGGCTGTTGTTCCGGTAGCGGATGCGGACGTAAAAGGTGCCGTTTGCGGCCGGGATGAACGTGTGGGCGCCGCTCTTGACGTTGTAGCTGGCGTTGATGATCGGCCGGGCGAAGGCGCTCTCGTCGCTGACCTGGATCTGCGCCTCGTAGACGCTGGTGCCGTAAATCGTGGGCGCGTTCCAGGTGATCAGCAGGTATTTGTCGGCGGCCGTCAGCCGGATGATTTCCTCGCTGCTGGAAAAGTCCGGGGCGCCCGCGTCGGTCAGCTCGCCCGGCAGGAACACGGCCGAGTTGTCGGTGTCGGCCGAGTAGCCGCTGGTGTTTCCGGCGCGGTCGACGAGCTTGGCGAAAAAGTAGTACTGCGTCCCCTGCGCCCACGTGCCCGTGACATCGGCCATAAGCGGGAACGGGATCACCACGAACTCGCGCTCGGTACTCCCGCTCGAATGACCGACCGCCCAGTCCATGACCTTCGTCGACCCGGTGCCGGTGTTCGACGCGTTGATGTAGATTTCAAGGTTCGAGTACGGCTTCTGGAAACTGCCCCACGGCGGCACCTCGACAGACAGGTACACGCAGTTGATGCCGTCCCGCGCGACCACGTCCGGCTCGGGCACGTCCACCGTGTCGGGGGCCAGCACGATGTCGTCGCTGGCGACGTACACGTTGTAGTCCGGCACGATCCCGGCGGTGTTCATCGGGAACAGGTACACCTTCACCGTGCGACCGTCCCCGATGAGCTGGAGCGCCGTGCTCGACGCATCGTCGACCGTCACCACGTCCCACCGCTCGCCGCCGTCCGCGTCGATGAGCCAGACCTCGCAGCCGCCGTAATGCGCGTCGACCGGGTTGTCCCAGTTGATCGACAGGGCAATCAGCGGCACGCCAGCCTGATACTCCCACGCCTTGCCGACACTCAGGTTCGTCGGCGCGCTCACCGGGTACAACGTGACGGCGTACGCTTGCAGATCGGCCGACTCGCCCCATTCGCCAGCCTGACCGATGTTGTCGACGCCGCGCACGCGGAACTTATACCACCACCCGTTCTCACTCGGCGGCACGCCCACCCCGGCCATCGTCGAGCGCGCGCTTGTCAAGCTGGTCCACGTCGCCCCGGCCAAGCCCTCCTGCGTCGAGGCCTTCTTGTCCTCGACGTCGTAGTACGCGAGATCCGCAGCCGCGAGCGCGTCCCACTTCACCTGGATACCGACGCCGGGCACGTGCTCGGGGTCGACGTTCTGCACCTGGCCGGGCGGGTTGTCGTCGGCCGTGAGCGTCGTCGTGTAGTTGACGTAATCCTCGTCGTCGTACCAGTCGGGGTTGTAGTACCCGTCGTTGTTCACCGACACGCAGTAGAACGTGACGTCGGCCGAGGTCGGCTGCGAGATGAACTGCACGTTCGAGTCCCAAAACTCGCCGATCTTGACGGCGTAGTATCCGGCGCCGGAGTACCCGCCGCCAGCGCCTTCCATGCCGCTGCCCTCTTCGACCGGGTAGTCGGCGTACACGATCACGTGCGAGAAGTTCTCGAGCGGCGACGGCGGGGTGAACTGCACCGTGCACAGCACGCGCTGCCCACCGTCCGGTGCGATGAACCCGTCATGGGTGATCGCGAAGTCGGTCACCACCGGAGCCTGATCGCGGTCCAGACCGAACGGCAGAGTGACCGTGCTGATCTCGGCGGGGAAGCCGCTCTCGTCTTCGGCGATCACCGGGTCGGAGCAGCTGCCCTCGTTCAACAGGTACACGCGCACGTACCCGGAGTACTCGGTGTTGATCGTGAACTTCACCTTGTACGTGTTGTCCTGGAGATCGAGGCTGTCCGCGCTCACGGGGGCGTTATAGTTGTAATCGGCCAGCTCGTACCACTTAGTCCAGACCGCCCAGCTGTGGGTGCCCTTGCCGCGCGGCATCGGACCGTTGAGGTTCACCTTGTCCCACGTCACGCCGAGGTACTCGAAGCCCTCGGTCACGCTTTCGATATACCGGCCGACCCGGTCGTCGGCTTCCTTGATCACGAACAGCTTGCCGACATCGGCCGACCCCATATTGTGCGACGTCGGCACCAGCACGTAATTCGCATACGGCTGCGCCATGAACGCGTCGCTCCCGCTCGGCGACTCGGTCGGTTCGGGCCAATCCACGTTCTCGGCCTTCAGCTGGATATGCACGACAGACGGGGCGCTGCCGTCGTTGTTCTTCGGGATCTCGACGCGGATCTCGTTCTGCAACAGGTCAGTGTCCCGGTTGTAGTCGTACACCAGCGCGTCGGTCGGCGGCATGACCTTGATGCACATCGCGACATCGACGTACGGTCCCGACAGCTCCATCTTGTAGATGGCCTGATCGTCGGGGAACGCGGACGCCGTCGTGTTGTAATAGGCGCGACGGTTGCCGCCCCACGTGTACATATTGAGCGTGTCGCCGGCGACGCTGCTCACCCGGCTGACCTCGTACTTGCCCTCGATGATCGGGATGAACACAAAGTCGTCCGTGGTCACGCCGAGGGCCGTCGCGTCGGTCACGGTGATCGTGGTCTGCGTTGCGGTGACCGCACCGTTCAGCGTCGACTGGTAATCGACATCTCCCTTGGCACCGGGCCGCACGTTCGCCGGCAGACGCCACGCGCTCTGCGCGACGGCGAACACGCGCGCGGTCTTCCACCGCCGGCGGGGGAACGTCGTCTCGTAGCTCGAGGCGTCGCGGCTCACACCCTTCGGCGTCATCAGCTCGTACTGGTCGAAGGGGTCTTCTGGATCGCCGATCCACAGGAACACCTTGGCCGGAGCCGGGTGCGGCGCGGACGCTTCGGGCCACGTCCACGACACCACAAGCCGAACCTGATCGTCGCTGATCAGGGACGCGGTCGCGGCAAGATCCGTGACGGGCACCGGATCGCGGGTCGGGTCGATGCCGGTCGTCGGCAGATCGTACGTCACGCCGCCCAGCTCGAACAGTCCCGTCTCCCACCGGATACAGTACAGCTCGTAGTCGGCGTCGTTGTTCACGCGGCGCGTAGACCAGACCATGTACTCGAGCGCGCCCAAGCTGTCCTCGGAGTCCGAGTCGATGGTGATGATGTCGCCCGGCTCGAGCGCCATCGCGACGTACGTCGTGCGGAACTGCTTCACCCCGTCCATGCGCCGGGCGATCTTCGCGAGGTTCAACCAGAACGCCCCGGTCCGCTGGGCCTGTGCTTTGTTGTCGACGCCGGCGAGCTTCAGCCCAAGCTCGACCTTGCGCCCACCGAGCGCGGCAATGTGCTCCGAGTCGATGAACTCCAACGGGACGTTCTGGTAGTCGAAGTCCTCGGAGCAGAGCGTGACCTTCAGCGTGTTCGCGTCGCGGTCCACCGGGCCGTCGCCCCAAAACTCGAGCGTGTCCTCGAGGATGAGCGACTCGTCGATGGTCACCCCGCAATTGCTCATGCTCGAACTGAGCACGCGCAGACCGAGCTTGTTCTCGGCGAACGTCGGGATCGACAGCGTCGAATTGCAGAGCAGCTCGACAAAGTCGGGGAACTTCATCGACTGGGTCAGGTGAATGTTGAACGTCACGCCGAGGGTGTCGAAGTCCTGCGCCGCCTGGTACATCGCCGCCCAGTCGATGTCGCTCGCGGACAGCCGCGCCCCGTACTCCTCGTTCAGCGCCGCGTCGACCAGAATCCACGCCGGGTTCTGCGTCCACGCATCGCCGAGCTTGGTGCCGCTGGCGTTGTAGTACGGCAGCACGCGCCCCTTGATCAGGCACTCGACGTTCGGCAGCGACTCGTCGGTCTGCACGTCGCTCGGGAACGCGCCGCACAGGTACGCGCGCCGGCTGTACGTCTGGCCCTCGTCGCACGCGTCGTCCCACGTCTGCGCGCCCGGCGTCGTCGTCGGGTCGGAGATCCAGAGGTAGTCGATCCCCTGCTCGTCCCACGAGGAACCGTACCAGTCGATCTGCGCCTCGCCGTCATACCCTCGGCGCAGCCCGTAATCCTTCGACTCTTTGCCGTTCACCCAGATCGACGGGCGCGGCGAGTACGCCGTCGGGTGATACGTGCCGAGGATCGGACCGGCTCCGAGGTTCGCAAAAAAAACGGCGTGGGCGCCGGGGTCGCGCACATAGAGCGGTTCGACCGCGACCTTGACTAGGCCATAGATTACGCCCCACGGACTGCCGAATACGCCGGTGTTTCCCTTCGATTCCCACGGCATCGACTGCTTCTGCGAGAACCACAGGAACGTCTTCGTGCGCCACGAGACGGTTCCCGTCTTGTTGAAAAAGCGGATGCCGCCGAAGCGGTGCAGCATATAGCGCCGGGCGCACTCCTCCCACGAGCCGCCGCACGAGTAGTGCGTGATGCGCGTCCCGGCGATATGCGCCGCCGCCGTCGTTCCCTTCTGCGCGCGCGCCACCGTGCACGACACCGACCCGACGTTCGTCACCAGCACGATCTCGTTCTCGATCTGCAAGTAGTCGCCCACGCCGACGCCGTCGATGTCGGTCACAGGCAGCGTCGTCGACACGGCGCTGATACTGGGGACATCCACGAACACGTCGCGGCCGTCGCCGGTGGCCGGCGCGTACGAGCACCGGGTGCCGCCGGCAAACAGACCGCTCGTCGCCCACGGGCACACCGGGGAGTTCACCAGATTGTTGAACGGCTCCATGATCGAGTTGAGCAGCTGCGTCGCCTCGAGCGTGATGTCGTCCCGCCGCAGCTCGCGCGGCACGTTCAGCTTGCCCCGGAACAGCTCGACTCGATTGGTCGCGCCGTTGAAATACTGGTACGCGTACACATCAGCCTGGCGCAGCTCGGGGGTCGTGTACGTCGCAAACAGGTCGGTGTACGCGCTGTCGAGGTTCGACACCGTGAACTTGAGGGACGCGAACTTGATGTCCATCGTCCGCTCGTACGTGACGTCGCCCATGATGTCGGCGGCGAACGCGTACCCGCCGTACGTGTGCGCGCGGTCGGAGATCCGCAACACGTACGTGTCGGGGAAGTGGATCTCGACCTGCACCACCGGCTCACCGGCGGCCGACGCGATCAAGACCTCGTACTCGGCGGGTAGAGTGATCACGAGCCGCTGCCCCCTTCCACAATCGTCTGCGGTTCCTCGACCAGCACGATCTCATAATGGCGCAGCGGGTGCGCGCCGGTGCTGATACGCCGGAACGACGAGATCGCGACCACGACCTCTTCGTTGTACTGGGTCGTCCACGTGTCGGCGGTGTACTCGCCCTTCATGCTGTCGAAGTAATCGTCGAGCGTTTCCTGGTCGGACTCGTCGAGGTACTGGTACACGAGCCGCCACGACCGCTCCTGCTGGGTCTGGTGGAGCCGCTTGTGCCGGGTGCCGTCGATGGCGCGCTTCACCGTCACGCGGTATTCGGACTTCTCCTCGTGCACTTCATTCGGTGCCGGGTCAGTAGGAAAGGCCATTGCTCAACTCCCTCCGCAATCCCGAGTTGCCGCGCACCGAGCGGCCGACGTGCTTCGCCACAATCGCCGCCCCACCGTTGCTCATGTACTGGTCGAACGTCTTCGCGTCGACCGCGTTGATGTACACGGTCGTCGCACCCGCCGCCGACTGTCCCGACACGTCCATCGTCATTCCCTGCACCGTGCTCCCATACGGTCTGGAGATCTCGCTCTGGAACGACGTGCCGGACCCGCCGGCGGTGCCGCCCACCACAGAGGACAGGCCGGACATCGCGCCGCCGGCTGCGGACAATGCGGCGCCGACCGCCATCATCTTCGCGCCGTGCGCCGCGCTCGCACCCATCCACTTCGTGAACGGCGACATCGCGGCGACGATCTCGGCCAAGCCCCAGAAGATGAACCGGCCGCCGAGCATCGCCAGCTCTTTCCCGATCATGCCCATCATCGCGGCGAGCAGCTTTTTGCCGGCCGCGCTGAACCCCTGCGTGACCGCGTCGCCAAAGAACCCGGTGATCGAGTCGCCGATCATGCCCGAGATCTCGGACACCTTCGCGCCGCCGATGGTCAACTGCGCGGCGATCTCCTCGAGCTTGTCCCGCAGCGGCATCGTGTCGATCTCGCTCGCGCGCGCGATGGCGTCCTTCAAGATCTGGTCGATCATGGGGAACTGGCCGAGCATCCCGGCGTCGCCCATGCCGAACGTCGGGCTGACGCTGTACGGCGATGTCTCGGGGGCGAGGCCAGGCCCGAGGTCGCCGACCGGCTTCATCCCGAACGACTGCGAGACGCTACCGGCCTTCTCGATGGCGCCGGCCACCGTCATCCACGACGCGCCGTACTCGGTCAGCATATTCGCGGACACCGCGAGCATCGCCGGGTTCAGCGCGTTCGTGAAGTTCAGCATGGTCGCCCACGCTTCCCATATCTGCCGGCCCGTCATCTCGGACTGCTTGCCGACATCGGCCATCGCATCGCCGAGCGCGCCGGACGACGACGTGACCTTGCCCTCGCTCTCGTCGAAGTACTGAAGGTTCTGACCGCCGGCGAGCGCGGCCTCGGCGAGGAACAGGCTTTGCACCGCCGCCTCGGCCATCGACTGCCGCATCGCCGTCGCCGCCTTCTCAACCTCGTACAGCTGCTCGTCGACCTTCTCGAGTCCCTCGACGCCGAGCAACTTGCCGAGCGCGCTCAACCCGGCACGACCGCCCATCTGCTGCCGGGTGAGCCAAGTGAATATTTCAACGGTCTTCGCGATGCCCGTGACGAGCGCCTCGGCGAGCGCGACAGCGCCGGACATACCGGCACTCAGCACTTGAAAGAATCCGACCGTCGCCGGCTGCGAGTTATCGAACGCCTTGCCAACAGCCGTGATCCCATTCGCCACCGACAGCCAGGCCGCATGGAGCGAGCCGCGAATAACCGGCGCGTTCTCGTCCCAGAAGGCGATCAACTTGTCCTGCAACTTCACCAACTCGGGGACGAGCGTCTTGCCGATGTCGACGGCGACGCCCTGCACCGCCTCGCTCATAATGGTGAAGTTGTCGTTGAACTGTTCAGACTGCTTGGCGAACTCCGGCCCGATGACAAGCCCGTAGTCGCGCGCGCGCGTGCGCGCCTCCTCGAGCGCCTTGGCCCCGCCGTTCAACATCGGGATCATCGCGGCGCCGGAACGCCCGAGCATCTCGACCGCGAGCGCAGTTTTCTCGACGCCGTCGGGCATCGAGGCGAACCGCTCGGCGAGCGCGTTGAGCGCGTCGTCGTACGTCCTGATGCCCTTCCACCCTTCGCCGAACGCGCGGCGCATCGTGTCGATGGCGGTCTTGTTGCCGGCTTGGGCTTCGACGATGGCCTTGCTGACGTACTTCGCGCTGCCGGCCAGCGACCCTATGTCGAGGTCGGCGAGCTTCGCCGCCAGCCGATACTCGGACAGGGTCTTCGTCGCGATGCCCATCTTCTGCGATGTCTTCGCGATCTCGTCGCCCAGTTGAGTCGATGAATAGACGGCGGCGGTCAGCGCGCCCGTGAACGCGGCGACCCCTCCGGCGGCGGCGATGCCGAATCCGTTCGCGATTGTCTCGCCGGCCTTTTTGGAAAAGTACTTGGCTTGAGCCAAGCTGTCTTTCAACTCGGAGATGTCGCCCGAGATCTTGATGACCGCCCGGCCAAAGTCTAATGCCATCACGCCCCCCGTTTCATTCGCGATCTGAACCGATCCCAGTTGTCGGCGTAGTCTGCCGGTCGCTGCGGTGTCCCACGGATCGCGTCGAGCATGGCTTGAGCGTCGCTGCGGACGATGTCGTCGTCGTACATCCGACCCGCTGTGATCCGATTCACCCGCAGCATCTGTTCACTCTCAATCGCCAAGATCCGCGTCCCGTAGTGCACCGCCTCGCGGATGCGCCAGAGCGGCAACCGCTCGGCCACATCGAACGGCACCCCGTACCACCGGCAGACCAGATACAGGCTCAGACGCTCGGGCGTGTTTTTTTTTCTTCGCTGACGTCGGCCCGGTTGAACACGCTGAACAACTCGAGGATCATCCCGATGGGCAGCGACAACAGCGTGTCCTTCGGGATGGTCGAGAACCGGGCAAGCACGTCGATGCTCTCGCGCGCACAGCCGACCGAGTCGCCCTCGCTTTCACACTTGCGGATTCGCGCCACGCTTTCCACGAGGCTCTCGAGGTCGAGCGTGTTCAGCGACAGTCGCGGCGTCAGGCTGTACACCGTCCCGTCGATGTCCACCTGTACCGCTTCGTTCGGTCGGTTCAACTTGATCACGTCCGTCATGTCTCTCCCTCCGTTATATTGATCTGCCGGCGAGCGTCGGATTACGACGCAGTCTCGTCGCCAAAGAAGCCGATCCGATTGTTGTTGCTCGTGTCGGGGAAGCAGTAAAAGGTCACCGGGATCACCGCCTGACCTTCGCGCGTGTACGACAGGTCACCGACGCTGATCGGGTGAGCGTACGTCGCGGTGAACCAGTCGGCGGTGTTGCTCGACGCGGCCCCGTTGTCCATGCGCTTGATGAGCAGCTTCTTCGACAGCGCCTTGAGCTTGCGGCCCACGGCGGTTCGCAGTTCGACCCGGCTCGTCTCGCCGGAGCCGACCTGGGTCGCGTTCGGGAACAGGATCGCGAGCGTGTCCAGCGACAGGTCGCTCACGTTGCACGTGATGGTGCCGTCGCTGCCGGTCACGACCTTGTCCTTCGGGCGGGTGCCGGTCTGGTCGCTCTTGATGTCGCCGGTGTCGACCTCGGTCTTGATGGTCACGCCCCCCTCGCAGACCAGTTCGACGTTGTCACCAGCCACATCCCAGTACACGATGGCCGGCCCCAAGTAGTCTCTCACAGTAGTCGGCATTGTCTTCCCTCCTGGTAGGTTTAGTTCGCGTTCTCGGAGACAGACACGCGGTAGTCGCTCGCCGAGTGCGCGACCCCCGAGGGATCAACGCCCACCACGCGAAAGTCCGTCTCTTGTATCCACAGGCACCGATACCCGGTCGCCAGTAGTTGCGTGTCGTGCAACACGTCTCGCACCGCGTTCGCAAGGTTGATGGTCGCGAGCACGTCGCGGTCGTCGTCGAAACAACTCACGCGGAAAAAATGATCCTGCGCTGTGCTCCGCGACTTCGGCCCACTTGCGAGCCACGTCACGTTGATGCGCGGGTACGTCGACGTCTCGCCCGGCTGGTACCCGTCGTGCACCCGCGTGCTGACAATCGCCTTGACGGCGTTGTCCGCTTTCAGCGCAGCAACGATGGCTTTCTGAATGTTGCTCGTCGTCGCCATGTCACACCTTCAGCTTCCCCGTCTTGATCAGGTGGCGCCACGCGTCCATCATCAGCCGCTCGCGTCCGGCGTCGCCGCTGTACCGCGCGATGATCACGGACACCCACGGGCGCGGCGCCATCTTGCTCGTGCCGAACTCGAGGTAATCGCCGTACTCGACGAGCGTCCCGCCGGTGCCCTTGCTCCGCACGCTCCCGACGGTGAGCGACTTTTTCGAGCGCGCGCCCTCCTCGATCTCAAACTGGATCGAGGCGCGCAGCCGCCCGGTGTCGAGCGCCGGCGGTTCACCCGCCGCCGAGGCGACGTGCCGGATGTCCTTGTTCTTCCCCTTCCAGTACTCCTCGCCGTGCTTCTCGCTTTCTGGAAGCGACAAGATCTCTTTCAACTCGCGCTGCAACTTCAACCCGATCACGCTGAGCATATCGGTCTGGACGCGCTCGCCGTAATGCAGCACCCGGTCGGTGTAGTCGATGAACTGGTAGCCGGTCTTAAAGCGCACGGAGCACAACCTCCTGGTGCATATCGTGAACGATCTCGAAGTCCACGACCTCGAACGTGCGACCACCCGCGACGACCCGGTCGGTGGCCTGGATGCTCACACCCTTGCCGCACACCAGCGACCAGAAGCCGGACGTCTTGCCCCGGTCTGCGTCCCAGTTGAACGACTCGTTGTCGCACCACAGCACGCACGGATTGTTCGACGAGTCGACGGCGTACGTGTACGTCACCGCCCCGGTGTCGGCCGTCGTGGCCGTCTTCCGGTATACGTCGAACGTGTTGCGGCTCAGATTCTGCCACCCCATCACGCCACCTTCACCGGCGAGTATTTCCGAATGATCCCGCGCAGGATAGCGTCGGACTTGTACGCGCTGTCGAGGTAGCTCATCGACACCTTGCCCACACTCTCCGATGTGACCTCGCGGCTCCCGTACTCCCACAGGCACTTCGCACACAGCAGCGCCAACATGAACTTGAAGTCGCTCGGCGCATCAGCCGCCTCGAAGCCCCAGTTGCCCGTCACCACGATGTCGTCCTCGTCGGCCGCGAACACGTCGGCCTTGAGCCGGATCGCGATGTGATTCCACAGGGTATAGTCGTCGGTGTCGAGCGCGGTGCCGTTAATCGTCACCGACGTCAGGCTCGTGCAGTACCGGCGCAGCCACAGGTAACGCGTGCCCGTCCCGAGGTACGTGTGGCTCGCAGCCGTCTCCTTCGTCCAGTCGAGGACGACCGACTTGATGTACTCCTCGACCATCAGGATCAGCCCGTTCAGCGCGCTGCGCTCGGCCGTCGAGAATGTCTTGCGTGTCAGGTTCTCGACCTCAACGTACGTGAGGACTTGGCCGACTCGGATGATCGCCGCCATCTCACACCCCCTCGGCCGGCTTCTCGGCCACGATGAACACGTTCGTGTCCTCGACCACGTCGACGCTCAACACCCGCAGCCCAAGCTCGACGAGGAACGACTCGAGCGCGGCGCGCGGCCAGACGTACTTGTGCACGTTCTCGGGATAGTCCTGCCCACCGTACCATCGCATCGCCGTGCTCGCCTCGTCGTGCGTCTTCGCCCATCGGATCAGCAGCCCGATGGCCGGCGTCTTGATCACAAGCTTCCCGCCCGGCTCGAGCAGCACGACCACCTGGCGCAAGACCGACTCGGCCTCGGGTTTCGAGAAGTGCTCGAGCACGTCGTCCATCTTGATCTCGACGACGACGCCCGGCTTGATGAAGCCGTCGAGCTTCCGCAGATCGCGCCGCCAGAACAGCGCGTCGCCGGGGTACAGCTTCCGCACGTCGACGTTGAGCCACTCCGGCCCCGTCTCGAACTTCATCCCGCAGCCAAGATTCAACCGGATCACTCGCTTTCCAGTCATCCTTTCCCCCGACGCGTTTAAATGGCTTATAGGCCCTTTTCCCGGCCGGGCCTTGGTCGATGTACCCCCCGCCACCGACAGGGGCCTGGAGGCCTTTTTGTGGCCCGTAGAATGGCACCCGGTCGCGACACCGTAGACCGCCTTCGCGATATCGCCGGCGAGGCCGGGCGTGTAACAGGTCTGGTGCCCGGTGCGCGGGTGCTTGTGTTGGCACTCATGCACGCGGGACAAGATGCAGGGCGCGTCCTTCGCGCACAGGTCGACCGGCACGACCGACGGGTAGTACTTGCAATACGTCACACCGTCGTTCACGTTGAACAGGCCGACGCAGGGCACCCGCTGGATGCCGGCGGCATGGAGCGCGGCCGAGTCCACCGAGACGACGACGCCGGCGTTCGCGACGACGGCGAGAAAGTCGCGCGGCCCGGCGGCTTGGATGATCGGCCACGACCGCACGTCGAGCTTCCGCTTGTCGCCCAAGATCACCACGCTCCACCCGTACGCCTCGAGCGCGCGCGCGAGATCCGGCCAATCGTAATAGTTCTTCGCATCGAGCGCGGACGCGGGCGCGATGATCGCGAGATTGTCGGGGAGCTTGTACTGCGTCTTGGCGCGAGCGATCTCGCCGCCGGTCAGATGCACGCACGTCTCGGGTGCGTCGATGTCGTACACACCGATCCAGTTGCCCCACATCTCGAGCCGGTTCTGCGCGATGATCGGGCCGTCGTACCCGCCGAAATACTTGTACACGCCCTCGATCAGATGACACGGCGTGCTCACGTCCTCGGCGACGTCGAACCGCTCGGCGACCTCGTTCTTGATCACCCCGCCCCGCACTTCGGTGCTCGCCTCATGCACGGCTTCCCAATCGAGCAGCGCCAGGCCGCGCACCCGCCGGAACAGTTCGTGGTACCGCCTCGGCGTCGCGAGCGTGAGCGGGTTCTCGGGGTACCGCTTGAGCAGTTCGTTGATCAGGCACGACACGATCAGGATGTCGCCCAGGCCACCGTACTTGTGGGTGATCAGGATCGACTCGCCGGGCCGGATGTTCAGCAACGAGCGCCGGTCGTGGTACACGAGCCGGTAGTCGTACGGCTGCACCTTCAGCCGCTTCCGCAGATCGACCCATCCCCGTCCCTTCGCCGCCGGCAGATCGACGTCGGCTTGACGCATCGCCGGTCGTGCGAGATGGAGCGCGCACAGGCGGTCGGCCTCGTGCGTGTCCATGCTCACCACCGTGCCGGGCATCAAGGCCTCGCCCTCGCCCCGGTGCATATATCGAACCAGCAGTTCGACGTTCACCGCCCCTCCGACAATTTACTTGCGCGCGCTCTTGCGGCGGGTGCTGCGCCGCTTCACTTCCTTCGTCTCGGACTCCTCGACCGCGCCGAACTCGCGCAGATCATCCACCACGAGCGGAGTCGGCTCGTCGATGACCGGCGGGAGCCAGACCGGCTCGGGCACGCGCTCGGCCAGACCCGGCATCGACAACAGCCGGGCACCGACCTCGTCGCTGACCGTGACCGGGATGTCCGACGGGGAGAACGCGTGCTCCCGCCGGTTCACGTACACGAGCGCCTTTCGCTTGATCAACACTTTCATGTCACCCTCTCGGTTTAAGATTGGGCGAGCCGGAGAGCCGAGGCCCTCCGGCCCACCGGGGGATTAGTCGGCGTCAACGCCCGACAGGTAGACAATCGCGTTCTCGTCGGCCAGCTGGCCGTCGTTGTACGCGGTCATCTTGACCCACACCTGTTCGTCGAGGAACGCGGTGCCGGCCTGATCGGACAGGGCGAGCCTCATGTCCTGCATCACGGCGACGTGGTAAGCCTGCCAGTCGCCCCAGTAGATCTCGGTCGTGTTTTCGCCGGAGATGTCGATGGTGTTCGAGATCGTCGAGTTGACGATGTACGGCTGACCGTTGAGCAGACCGGGGCGACCCTCGGCCGGGCGGTTCCAGATCGGATTGTCGTCCTGGTCTTTCAACTTCGCGGTCTGCTTCAGCCCCTTGCGAGAGAGCATATACGCGCAGAAGGGCGCGTACTCTTCGTTGATGGCGAACTCGAGGTTGATCAGGTCGTCGAAGGAGAAGCTCGTGCTCGCGAGCGATACGGCGGTCACGGACGAGTACGCGGTGTGGTTGGCGAACCCGGTCGGGCAGTCGTCGCCGTCGCCGTTAGTCATCTCGTACAGCATCTTGTACGCCAGACCCTCGGAGAACTTGCGCGCGAGGAAGTCGGTCATGTCGATGCCGTTCGCCTCGAACAGCTTGCGGGACAACTTGAGGTAAGCGATCAGCGGGTTCGGGTCGAGGGTGATCGACCCGGTGGTCAGACCGGCGTCACCGCTCGGCGTGGTGTTCTCGCCGGGGTAGTACGCGGTGGCGCGCCCGGTGCCGGTCGGCACCTGGATCTTGCCGGTGGTCGGCAGCACGGTCGCCACGTTGAGCAGCTGGTTGTACAGGCCGATGCGCGTCCAGACCTCGCGGTAGAACGCGGTCGGCACGAGCGACCCGCCGCTGCCGGCGGTGCCGACGCTCCAGTCCTTGATGCGCTCTTTCATCCGGTCTTCGTCGCTCAACTCGTACTTGAGCAGGGCGTCGCACGCGCGCTTGTAGTTGTCGTCGCCCCGGAAGCTCCGGTCGATCTGACCCTTCACCCACGTGGTCACCGCGATGCGGTAGCCCTCATCCTGCATCAGGTCGTTCGAGAACCGGGGGTCGATCTGCTTGCTCGCGATCCGCGACATCCGCTCGTTGCGGATGTGCTTGAGTTCGGTGACCAGTTCGGACAGGGGGGTAAGCTCGCCGGTGTCGGGATGCCGGGCGAGCGCGTTCGGGCTTTTCATCGCCCACTCGTTTATCAACGAGATCACCCAGTCCCGCGCCTCGTCGGCGCTCTTGAACAGGGGCACGATCTTCTGTTCGGTCATGTTCTTTTCGTCCATGTTCTTTTCGTCCATGTTATGAATCCTCCGTTGTTGTTCAGTCGCAGATGCCGAGGCGGTATTTCATCTCGTCTCGGATGATCTGTTCGAGTTGCTCGAGCGTCACGGCGACGGCCGCGCCAGTTTTTCTCTCCTCCCCGACCTTGGCCGGGGTGTCCGCGCCGACAGCCTTGACGCCGACGTGGGACTCGATGCCCACGCCTTCCGCGAATATCGTGAACACCGTCTCGTCACCGACCGACTTCTCGTCGTCGTCGGGCGGCGGCTCTTCTTCCGATTCATCCTCATCGGCCGGGCCGGGAGGCGCATCCTCGCTCACGTCCTCGTCCTCGCCCTTCGGCTTATCTTCATCAGCCGGAGCTTCACACCGAGTCGGCTCCTCGTCCTCGCCCTCCGGTTCGTCGCCGTACACGTCCTCGTCCCACCGCGACAGCAACTCCTCGATGTCGTCGAGGACAGACCGCAGGGAGACGGCGTACCCTCGAAGACGCTCCCGGTTCTTGCGCGACAACTCGGCCCCGATCTTGAGGCCGACGTCGGTCACGTGCTCGATCCGCTTGTCCATCTCGGCGCACCACGCGTCCGCAATCGCCTTCACCGACTTGCCGGTGCCGGCGAACGGGTTCGCCCCGATGGTCACCGCCGAGGCCTCGAGCAGTTCCCACCTCGTGAATCGGGTGTAGTACCCGTCGACCTTGAAGTCCTTCGGCTCGGCCTCGAGGGGCCGGAACCGGATCGACGTGTCGTGCAAGTACCCGTTCGCGTAGTACCACGCGACCTTGCCGGCGAACTCGTCGACATCGGCCGGGACGAACTTCACCCCGAGCGCCCACCCGTTCTCGACGGCGCGAAGGTATACGCCCTTGCCGACGGGCAGCTGAACCATGTCGTGCGCCCACAGCACAACCGGGTTCTTGAGGAACTGTTCGTACACGCAGCCCGAGGGGTCGAGCACTTCAAAGTCCCGGTCGATGTCGCCCGTGGTGATCACCAACTCGAGGTCGACGTCTTCGCCCGGCTTCGCGGCCTTGGGCACGAGCGCGGCCGCAGACTTCGTGACGCTGCACTCCCACCCGTTCTCCTTGGCGATGTCGAGCAGCTGCCGACGCTGCTCGGGCGCGAGGCCGACCGGGATGTTCGGCACGCCGCCGGACTTGCCCGTCTCCTCGAACCCCTTCAATACGTCTGCCCAGTTTCTTTCCATGTTTACTCCTCGATCACCGGGACGTGCGTGCACCGGCAGTTGATCGTATTGCCTGGCGATCCGTTCGGGTCGCCGGGAAACTCCAGCGGCTCGCCGGTCGCCTGGAACATCTCATCCATGCCGGCGACTTCGCCGTTCGCCCCGGCGTGGTCGAACTCGTCACCGTTGTCGGCGCTGCGGGTGCGCTCGTCAATCGCGCTCAGCCATTCCTTGCGCGCCACCACGCCGCTCTGCCGATAGCCCTCGAGGGCGCCGGCGTTCTCGGCCGCGTTCAACTCGGTGCGCGCGATGGTCAGCGACCGCCACTTGTCGAAACCCTCGTACAGCATCTCGACGCGGCCGGCGGTGTCGGCGACCGACGCACCGTCGGCGATGGCTTGCGAGATGACGTACTTCAGCCGGGCGCGGGTCGTCTTCGTCACGTCGTCGGCGTACTGCCGGTTCGTCTTCTGAATCCACGACAAGATCCGCGTCTGCGAGTAGTCGGGATGATCGCGCTTGAGCGCGCGCAGGGCGTTCGCCAAGCCGCCCTTGAACTGGTTCTCGATGTGAGGCAAGCCGAGGTCGGTGAACTGGGCAAGCTCGAAGTCGAAGTCGAATACGCTGTCGATGTCGGCCAGCCCTTTCTTGCGCGCGACCTTCAGCCGCTTCTCGGACGTGTCGCATCCCGCGAGCGCGCGCGCGACGTCGTCCCATTGTCGGCGAATCTGGTCGATCACCCGGTCGCGCTGCTTGCCGAACTCGTCCTTGATGTCGCGGACGAACGTGCGCTCGGCCGGGTCGAGCCGATTCACGTGACGATCCCAGATCTCGGCCTGGTATGCGGCCGGCGTCTTGAGCTTCGCGTTCAGATCCCACAACTCACGCAGCGAACAGCGCGACGGGATCTTCGCGACGAACGCCGACTCGCCGGTATAGTGACCCGCCGGGGTGCGCTTGCCGTCCTCGCCGGGCGGCAGAGGCGGGGCGGGTGTCTCTTCCGTTGCGGTCGGTTCCTCGGGAGCCGCCGGCGGTTCGGTCGCCTCGGCCGGCGGCTCGGCACCGGGCGCACCCGGCCCCGGCCCACCCATCGGCCCACCACCGCTCAGCACGGCGTAGTCGTACGACACAAGACCGCCCATGAGGAACCGGGCGTCGCCGTTCTCGAACGGCTTCTCGCCGGCCTCCTCGAGCAGTTCGTTCGGCGTCGCCAGTCCGAGCCGGAGCCGGTGCTCCTGGTCGGCGCGCAACTCGGCGCGATCCTGCGGGACGGGGTTCTCGAACTCGAACTCGAGGCGCCCCTTGCTCTGCGGGTAGTACCGCTCGAAAAAGTCCTTGTTCAGTCGCGCGGCGATGCGCGTCGCCAAGGGTGAGATGACCGTGTTCGCGAACACGACTTGTGCCGCCTCGGACACGGCGCGGTTCGCGGTCTGGTCGAGCATCGCCGGCGGGACACCGAACACCCAGAATATCTCGTCGCGCGTCATCTGCGTGGCTTGCAGGAACGCTTGGTCGCTGGCCGACACCGGCAGCGCGGTAATCTCCGCACCGTCGCCAAGGATGCCCGGCAGATGCCACTTGTCGCTGCCCTGGTGCCGGTCGGCGATCATCTCCCACACCGACCGCAGGAACTCGTCGGACAGTTCGACGTCGACCGGGTAGCGGATGAAGTAGTCGGGCCGGGCGTTGTTCCGGTAGTACGTCGTCTTGTATAGCTTGTTGAACAGCGACAGGTCGTACGCCTCGGCCGCAGCCATCATCGGCGACATCCCGAGGGGGCACGCGTGCCGCACGATGCGGTCGGGCGTGAACACCTCCACGCTCCCGGTCGGCGACGTGTAGATATAGTGAGACGGTGCCTCGGATTCGGTGTTGTACACGCGCACCACGCAGTCTGGCCGTAGCACGCGCACGCGCGACGGCGTCTTGCGCGGCCCGTCCAGATCGACCACCCACTCGACCTCGGGCGACAACTGAAGGTAAGCGGCCGTCGCGAAAAAGATGTCGACCTCGGTGTCGATCTCATTCGGCCTCCGCAAGAGGTCGAGCGCGACGTGCCGCTCCTGCGGCTTGCGTGTGCTGTCCGGCCCGACGTACGCGAGGGTGTAGTCCAGGTCGGCGAGACGGTTGCCGATCATCGTCACCGCCGAGTACACCCAGCCCCGGTACGATTCGACCAGCTTCGAGTAGTTCGGATTGTCGCGGCGCTGCGTGCCGAGTCCGCTCTCTCGACTCGGCCGGCCCGTGTTGTCGTGCAGCCAGTCGGTGAGCGTGCCCTTCTGAATCGAGCCAAGCAGCTTGGCCCGGTCGAGGGGCGATTGCTTCTTGATCACGGAGAGCGGCGGGTCATAGGTCAGACCGAGTCTGATTAAAGACATAGAATCTTCCCCCGCCCCCTTATACCATAGCGCCGGGCGAGTGTCAACTTTACTGTGTCGAGGACACAGTTTCGCGTGACGAGACGGCGCGAGCAAATACGGTCGGCACAAAAAGATACGCCCGGCATCACCGGGCGCGAGCAGAGGTAAACAGAGCGGAAGTAAAAAACACGGTTTACTGTATCAATGGCTCAACACACTACGCCGTCCTGCCGGGCATCCGAATGATCTGCGCCTTTTTCTTGCGCTTGCCGAGCAGAGCCATCGCGATGGCGTCGCCGGTGTCGGGCGACCGGCCGACGCGTTTCTTGATGTCGTCCTTGGGTTCGATGCCGATCTTGCCGGTCGACGTGTACACGATGTGCGGCGCGGTCAGGTCGCCGATCAGTTCATCGTCGGGCGGGAGCGCGATGGTCGGATTGTTCGACGGGTCGAGCGACTCGCGGATCGCCCACCACGACGCCGCGCGCTTATTGACGAACGTCAACTCGCCGGTCATGTCCTTCTGGTCTGTGCCCTCGCCGCCTTTGAAGGCGACCACCCGGTACCCGACCTCGCGGAGCCGGGAGCAGACGCCGGCCCCGACACCGTTCGCGTCGACGACGATCTCGATGAGCGGTTCCTGGTGAAGCTGTCTCACCCGGCCGACCGTCTCCATCGTCTCCGTCTTGCCCCACTTCACGATCTGCTGAATCCCATGTTCCCGCAGGGCGACATAGGCGCACTTGTCCTCGCCCATCTCGGCCACGTCGAGCGCGGCCCGGCGCAGGGGACCAAAGTCTCCGGCGCGTGCGTGCCACCGCTCAATCGCCGCCTCAACCCACGCAAGCGGGATGAGCACGTCGGCGTCGTCGGCGCAGAAGTTCCCCTCGACGCGGTTCTGGTAGACAGCACTGTTCTCGCCCCATTGTCGCCGGCGCTGCTCGGCCCAGTCTGCCGACATCCTGCCGGCGGCGACGCACTCGTCGCGCGTGACGTGCCGCGCCGTCCAGTCCTCGTACCCCGGCTTGCGGGTGTGGATGTCGTAGAAGGCGCCCGATGGTGGGCCGGGCGTGGACGTGGCGAGCATATAGCAACTGCCGGTCGACATCGCGCCCTCGGCGGCTTCCCACGTCGGCACAGGGATCGCCTTCGCCTCGTCGAGCACGTAGAACAACTCGTCGGCGTGCGCGCCCTCGATGGCGTCCGGTGTGTCCGATGCCACGGCGAACGCCTCGCCGTATGCGAGCTTGATGTTCTGTGTGAGCAACTCTTCGCGCGTGAAAGCCGGCCGACCGATCACGTCCCAGTTGAGCCGGCGCGCCCACTTGTGGATCTCCGGCCAAAGGTACTTCGTCAACTGCCTCCAGGCGCTCGCCGTCGTGACGACCTTCCAGTCGATGTGCGCCGCGTCGCGGGTGAGCGCGAACCACAAGACCATGATCGCCATGAACGCGGTCTTGCCGAGTCCGTGCGGCCCACGCAACGAGTACCGGCGCACGACCGGGAGCGCGGCGAACCCTTCCAGTTGATACGGGGCCGGCCCCTTCCCCTTGGGCCACCGGATGCACTCGAGGGCGAACAGGTCAGGGCGCGCAAAGTACCGCCCGGCGAACGAGTCACTCGCCGACGTCTTGCGGGTCGTCAGACCCCTCCGCTCCGCTTCCTGGCAGAGCGTGGACAGTTCGCTGTGCAAGCTGCGCAAGCTCTTGTATTCTTCCAACAAGTTCGGCATCACTCATCTTCCCCACGATCGCGTGCGTCTCACTCCGCTCGAAGTACCCCCGGTCTTTCCCGATGGTGCGGAGGGCGAACTGAACCGCCCACGGCTCGCCCCGCTGCACCGCGCTCAACAGCTGCAACTCCGCTGTGTCAATCATCCTCCCGCGAAACTTGTACACCGTCTCCCATATCTCGGGGTTCTGCTTCGCCCGGTAGTAGATCGTGTTCGCGTGGCATCCAAGCCGCTCGGCGGCGAGATAAGGGGCACCCTGCGTCTCGCGCAGGGCACCCAGTATCTCCTCGTCGCTGTACCGTCTCGGTCTGTGCTGATTCTTTTTTCTCACGATCAAATACACAATCAAGTATGCTGCAAGACCCGTCCCTTCGCCGCCGCCGAGAGCAGATCCTTTTTCCAGTACACGTCTTCGCCCTTGAGCGCAACTCTCGCGCGATCAAGGAACTCCGACCAGTCGACCCGTTCCTCGGTCGGCTTGTCGTGGTTGAGCTTGCCGACCTTCCACTTGTCGACGTGCCCCTTAAGAGCCTCCATCACACACAAAGCCTGAACAGGGTCGATCACCGGCTCGATCGAGAGCCACGTCTTGATGCCGAAATCGTGCGCGCGCTTGATGGCGCCCACGCGGGAGCGGATGGTGGGCGCGCCCGGCTCCCACTCTTCCCGCATCTTCTCCGACAGGAAACAGATGGTCGAGCCGAGCCACCACTTGTTGCGGCGCATCTGCTCCCACCGGGACTCGGTGAGCTTGGGGTTCTTCGTCAAGATCTTGATCTTGAGCCGGCACTCCTCGGCGATGTCCATGATCTCGCCCATCATCGCCGCAGCCTCTTCGTTCTGGAAAGGGTCGCACATGAAAGAGAACAGGATCTCGCGCTTGTCGCCGACCATCTTGCGAGCCTCGCGCTCGAACTGGCGCACGATGTCCTTGCGAGGGCCGGGCACCGCCGACCACTCGTCGAGGCTCTTCCGCAGGATCGCCGGACAGTAGCAGTACCGGCACTTGTGCGAGCACCCGGTATAAATGTTGCACGCCAACTCCGAGTACTCTCGGGCCTTTCCAGACGGTTCGTAGATCACACTCATGTTTACCTCCGCTAGGGTGTAGTTTATTGGGCCTTCGGCTTCAATCTCAGGCCGATTTACTTCACGTGCCGGCCGTCGATAACCTGACCCTCTTCGAGTATGGCACCAACGCAACATCTTGTCAACAAAAGACTTACATGTTTATAGAACAGGTTCGCGAACGCCGTCCGAGGCACCCCCTCGGGGAGCGCGTCCAGACCGAACAACTCGAGCGAGGCCTGGTCGACGTTCGACCCGCCGCGCATCATTACCATCCCATAGGTGAGGAACACGGTCAGGGGCTTGTCGATGTTGGCGACGATGGCGCGCAGATGTTTAATGGGCGAGCCGTACGTGTCCACGTCGATCACGTTCTCGGGCCAGCCGGGCTGTCGCAGCACCCGCAGGGAGTCGGTCTTGAGCCGTCCGGTGCAGGGCTTGATGTCGATGCCGAAATACGTCTCGACGTTGTACTCTTTTCGGAGCTGTCTCCAGATGTGCCCATCGCCCTGGCAGCAATCCATCACCCGCAGCGGTTCGCCGGCGTGGTACTTGTCGAGAAAGTATCGGCGCAAGTACAGCTTCGCCGGCAGATTGCCGTTGTCCGTCTTTGTCTGAGACGATGACTTCACAAGCCACCCCCTCGGTGCGCGCGATCCGCTGAATCATGTCAGCGATGGCCCCGTACCTCACCGTCGGGCAAGACAGCACAACCCACGTGGTCTTGGCGTCTTCAAGCTCGAGCGGTACCATGCCTGGATCGTCGCCGTCCAGCTCGCCCAGACCGAGCATATCCAAGATCGCGGCGTCGTTCGTCTGAACCTCTTCGAGCAGTTCGCTCAACTTGTCGTGGTCTGTCGCCGCCAGAGCGGAGAGTGGGTCGAGCGTGGCGAGGATCATCGCTTCCTCCTCGGGTGACAGGTCGACGATGGTCGCGGGGATCGTCTTCTCGCCGTTCCTGTCCGCAAGCGTGACCCGCAGATGCCCGTCGACGAGGTTGCCCGTGCGCCGATTGACGATCACGTTCTGAACGACGCCCACTTCAGACAGCACCCCGTTGAGCGCGTCCTGCTGATGCTTCGGATGGATGCGCCAGTTCTTCGGGTTGAACTGAACCTGATCCAGCGGGACGTCCTCGTACCCGACGATCCGGTTCTTGATCACCCGGCCGATGTCTTTCGTCTTTCGCATAGTTCACTATACCTCAAGCATATTTTACTGTTCCAGCCAAGCTCACGATTCACACGCCGCACGCCGCCGCGAACGCCCACACCGCGACGATCACGATCATAATCGCCAGAGCGCCGGCGATCAAGCATCCCGTACACCCGCCCATGTCGCACGCGCACGAGTCGGGCATGACAAACGGCCGGCCGCAACTCGGGCACCCGTTCCTGGGCGTCGTATTTTTCGATCAGCCACTCGCCTTTCTTTCGGACAGCCGCAACGAAAAGAAACACGGGAAACTGTTCGGCGGCGACCTTCCACTTCGCGCGCGAGTCGTCCTGCCAGAAGCCGCCCTTGACTTCGTGGATCTCGATACACTCGGGCGTCACGACCATGAAGTCGGGGCGGTAGTGCGTGTTGTCCGCGAGCCGCAGACTGAACGGCTCATACCTCCACTCGAGGATGTCGCCGGTGAGCCGGCGACCCTCGAGCAGATCCGCATACTGTCGTTCGGTCGAGTTCATGCGATCCGCGAGCCGACCCGCGCTCGTCTTGTGCGGACGCGCCGGGCGACGTCTCATCTTCCAGACGGGTATCGCCATCATAGCCGGCTCCACCCGATCACGAACAGCGCGACCGCGCCGGCGATGCTCACCGCCGCGATCAGCAACAACACCCACTCGTCTCGTCGAGTCCTGTTCATTCACTCTCCTCCTGGTAGGTCGAGTCGTCCACCCCCGTCGTTCGGGATGCCGGCCTCATCCGCGATCTTCTGGAGCCGGTGCCGGAACGTCTGCGCCTGGATCATCGCGCTCGACCCACGACCGAGCGCGTCCCGCAGGAACAGCCACGCCAGCTTGAACAGCGCCATCCGGCGGCTCCGCACCACGTCAGCCTCGCGCAGATGCACGATGATCAGCCGCTCGGGGTCGCGGTTGCCAAAGCACAGTTCGGGATGGCAGATGCCGCGACGGCCATCCCGAAGGCAGACTCGACAATAATGTGGCGGGGTCCACCGATACTTAGTGAGACCGTAAGGTGGATTTGCGTCGTTGCCCATCCAGCCCACACGTTCCTCGGTATAGATCTTCATCGCTCCTCCTTGGTCAAAAGTACAAATTGGTTTGCCGTGCGTTGTTTGACAGAACATTGTTCTCATGCTCCCACTCGCACGGCTCGGTGTTGTCTGGAATGAATCGGCCAACAGTAACTTCACGCCCGACTGTTTTCCTTGGCTCTGTCACGCAATACCAAATTTCCCACGTTCTCCTGTCTCCATCTACATCTTCAACCCTATAAATGATTTCGCTCATCGCGCCCTCCAGTTTTCGCAGTACCATTCTGCGGTGATGGTTCCGATGGCACTGTGATGACACCGACCTTCTGGGAAATCAGGGTAAGGCTTTTCTACCCACAACCGGCACTCATCACAGCGGGGGTTGCGTTCGGACGGCCAGTAGTCGTCGCAGCCGACACCGTTGGTCTTGTGCAGATGTTTGCGGCAGTACCACTCCCGATCCAAAATACAATGCGTACAATCCTTGCACATTGGCTTACTCATATCGTCCTCCGTTAATTCGCCTTGTCAGGCGTTGTGGTTTCAATATCGCCCATGTGCTGCTTGATGAGGGCGTCCATCCGATCGTTGGCCTTGGCCTGCTCCACCGCCGCCCGGCGCACCGCGGCACGCAACAGCCGGAACGCGGCGTACAATACCACCAGCATCAGCAGGCAGAACGCGCCCACCCCGGCCAGCGCGTAGATGATGATGTCAAGTGCGGTGCTCATACTCGGGACTCCTTCGGCTGCGCATTCACGTACTGCATCCACTCAACAATCTCGTCGGCCGTCACGTCTGTTAGAACATTATCATCCCATCCGTTCGGCTGGTGAAAGCCACCTCCTGGTTTGATAATTGCGATCTCCATTTTTTCTGTGATATATCGTGGTGGTGTAAATTCGTCAGTAAACCCGTTGTCAACCAACGAATTTACTCCGTGCTGGATGCTGATGGTCCATCCGTTGGAAAACGTAAACCAGATGCCTCCGTTTTTGTTCGTTTTTATGGTCATCTGTTCACCCCATCCGTCGGTTTGTACTTGCCCGGCGTGATGCCGTCGCCCATGCGGGGCGTGTTGGCCGCCATCAGCTCGGCCTCCCGCTCGCGGGCGCGACGCGCCATGTCGGACGCAGCGGTCATGTCGCGCACAGCCGTCGCATCCACCAGACGCACGATCACGCCGGGACGGCCGATCTCGAACCTGTGCTCGAACCCGGCGATGTTGCGCCAGCCGTCGTTGGCGATGATGCCCGCCGCCTTGAGCGCGTCCAGGATCAGCTTGCACCCGCCGGAGGCGATATTGTCCGGATCGCGCCGTTTGCCAGCCTCGGTCCACGTGCAGAACACCCACACGGGCCCGGTGACAGGCCGCAGCCCCTGGGCGTGGATCAGCGCAACCAGGCTGTGCGTGTGGCGCTTTTTGGTCTGCGTGTATCGGTACACCCGCCGGCCCCGCATGGTCAGGTGGCCGCTCATCTCACCGATGATGTCATTGAGCCCCGGCAGGCGAAACGGCACGCGCAGCGTTTGAGATGCGGGGGGGCCGGCGTGCAGTCCGGCCTCCCCTTTGCGATAGCAGGTGGCAGGCGGTACGGTAGCGGTATTCGGCGGGTGTGTAGCGGTAGTCATTCGGTATCCTCCGGCGCGAGGACCAGACACACGGCCTCGCCGCCGTGCTGTTGCAGTATTTGCAAGAGCTCGCCGGTATCATTGACGGTCACGGCCACGCGGCGCACCGTCGGCGCGAACATCTCAGCGTCACGTGGCTTGAACGTCTTGCCCGTTTCGCCCTTGAGCCATTCGGCCAGCTTGGCTGCGCTCACGCAGCCCATCAGGTAGCCGACAGCCTGTACGGCGCAACTGCGCCGATCCTCGGGCAGCGACTCCAGCTCGCGGATGAGCCACTTGCCGACGGCGTTGGAGCCCTTGCCGACGGCGCGGAGCAGGGCGGGCCCGGGTGCGGTGGCGGCGGTCATGCGTTCACCTCGTTTCGCAACATGCGTGCCTCGGCCTGCAATATGGCCAGCTCGTCGTCAACCGCCTCCACCAGGCAGTGCGCCATCGCGTCGTGCGCTTCCTGGATGTGCGGCGTGTCGGCCGACGGCACCCGAAACAGATAGGCGTCGGCGCCGTCCTCGCGGATCTCCAGCGTTTGGCCGACGCCCTCACCATGCGCGCCGACAAACGCGGCGATCAGCACGTCCCGCCGGATCACCCGCGTGATCCCGAGCACCACGTTTCGGCTCTTGCCGCTGGTCGAAAACGCGATCAGCACGTCGCCATCACGCACCATCGTCACCATCTGCCGGCAGAACAGGTACTCGTAGCCGTAGTCGTTGGCGATGGCGGTTGTGGCGGCCGGGTCCACCATGAGCGCGAAGGCGCGGATGCTGTCGCGCTCACGCTTGAAGCGGCCGACGAACTCGCCGGCGATGTGTGACGCGGTGGCGGCCGAGCCGCCGTTGCCGATAAGCCAGATGGTGCCGCCCAGATGGACCCGGTACGCGATGCGTTCAGCCGCCTCGGCCAACGCCTCGACATTGAGCGCGGCCGCCTCAACGATGGCCTGGGCCGAGCGGCCCAGAGCTTGCCGGATTGCGTCGGGTATCATGCAATTACCTCCATGCCATACTAACCCAAATTGACCTCGATGAAATATCTGTCGCCCAGCTCTTTTTTTAGTGTTTCAACGGGGACAATGTGCCCACGAGTATCATTCAGCTGGTTGTATTTTTTCTGTTGTGTTTCTCTGAACTCGTAAATTCGAGCATCATTAAATGCCCACCGGCGAAGTAAAACGAAGTTGATGATGTATAACGTGTTTACATCGAGAAAGTGATAAAACAGCCAGTCGGCGTTCAGTTTTTTCATCCATCCTTCATTGACCGGGAAATTGCTCCATGACTCCAAAAACAAGTTGCCGGTATACTTGCGTTCAGCCTTGATTTCAATCGTATACAGGTGCCCGTTTTTGTTCACAAACACATCGCCATATTTTTGACGACTGAAACACGATGCAGGGCACATCTTTGATATCTCCGCGGTGCTTTGCGGCCAAAAGCCGTTGCTGTCCGTCAACGACATATTTGTCACCGTTCTCGCGCTCCATAACGACGATGCTGTTGAACGACACCCAGTTAAAATTCCTTGCAACGGCCAGGGTGTTTGCCTTGCTGATCTCGCCACGTTGGTATTCATAATCAATCATCAGGTCATCAAGTGAGACGCGGCACGGCTTTCCACGATCACCTGGCTTTACCCAATCGTAACGATCCACCTTGTTAACTGTGCTCATGCTGTCCTCCGTTTGTTATTGGTTTATTCCCGCCATTTTTCTCGCTTCACGCGCCCAGCGCCGCAGCGTCCGCTTGCTGCGCCCCCGGCACCGCTTCGCCAGCACCGGCGCCATCAGCGCCTCGCTGCGCTCGATGAACGGCAGCCAGTCCCGCTGCCACTCGATGCTCCCCACGATCCGCAGCACCATCGGCGCATCCCCGCGCCGCTCCAGCAGGTGCACATGGCCGTTCTCCCACACCCGCGTCACCGTCCAGTTGCCGGTGCGGTACTGCCCGGCCACTTTTGTCAAATGCTCAAATGCGTTGCTGTAAAATTTGTACCGCCGCCGGTAGCGGATGTCGGCGTGATCGGCGTGCACGATTACGTCGTACCATGCGGCGTTGCGGTATTCGGCGCTTGTCTTACTCACCGGCGCACCCCGCGCAGCCGCCGCAGATAGCCCGTCTCGCGCCGCATCCGAATCCGCGGCTGGATGCAGTCCACCCACGTCGCCCAGGCCAACCGGCCCCACAGCAGCACCAGGATGATGCCGTAGAACACGATGGCGATGGCGATCAGCAGCTCGGCGAATGTGAACTCAGACATGGCCGTTACTCACGCAGGCGATGAAGATCACCGCGACGACGGCCACCGCGATGATCAGATCCAGCATCTCGTCCGAAATGCGCGTGGGCCGCATGGCTACGCCTCCAGCCGGTACGACCAGACGTAGCCGTTGCGCCGGCACGTGATGGCGTACCCGTTCGCCCGCAGCTCGCTGATGCACGTGTGCACCGCCACCGTGCGGGCCTCCATCTGCAGCTCCCAACTCGTATGCTCCCGGCCGTCCCGCAGCACGTTCAGCACGCGGTTGAGCCGGGCGCTTTTGCGAATTTTTGCAGCGTGAATCATGGCGTCCTCCTATGCGAACATCTCGCGGAACTTGATAGCCTGCGCGGCCATCGCGGCGGCCCACGCGGCGTCCCGCGCGGCGGCATTCGCGGCCCACGCGGCGCCCCACGCGGCGCCCCACGCGGCGGCCCACGCGGCGGCCCACGCGGCG
>Ga0116148_1001247_pt1 | contig 28379 bp, 27 predicted proteins | sample AD_UKC055_MetaG_FD_89786 | JGI IMG/M metagenome (GOLD analysis project Ga0116148, IMG submission 89786) | Active sludge microbial communities of municipal wastewater-treating anaerobic digesters from USA - AD_UKC055_MetaG | ecosystem: Engineered > Bioreactor > Anaerobic > Digestate | place: USA...
TCATATAGTTCACGGCATTTTTTTCTTTCCATCCAGAACTCAACTGCAGTACAGTACCGGAAAAGCGTTTATTGAACGACACGGCACTCTCGGCGCGGAGAATTACCGGACCTGCCGGCACAGAAAAAGCGGTACCGAGAATTCCGACTCTATAATATTCTGGTAGTATGGTCAAAGACGAGAGCCCCACTCCCGGAACAACTGTTTTGTCTGCAACCGTTGCAATCGGGGTATCGTTCCAGTACCAGCCGCCCATCACCTGGACATCAAGAAGAGAACCAAGCCATGAATACCGGGAAAAAAACTCGCTGTTTTCCAGAGACGCCTCGGGAATTGAAGGAGCCTGCATTGTGAGCGGAACCGGGAACGCCGGGGATACCGTCCAGATCGATCCGGACTGCGGCATCACTGATGGGGTGAATACCGGAATCCAGACGAATTCCAGCTTGTGCGCTCCCTGATACAAGTCAAATTTAGCTCCGGATACACCAATTCTCAAATCATCGATATCCGCAGTCAAAAAACTGGACAAATCGAGAGGACTGACCACATCGGTGATAAAAACGCCGTCTGCCTTTCCCCACAGAATCTTCTGCAATCCTGCCCTGAAATCAAAAAAATCCCCATACCACCCGGCATACAGTTCCTTGAAATCACCTGAAACTACAGTACTATCCTGAATCCTGAACGAGAGTGCGGAATACAGGTACGCAGAATCCGTTTCAGCTTCGAGTCCGAGAAACAACTGCTGCTCATTGATAAACACAGCTCCGTCATCTGCCTGAACTGCAAACCGGTTTCGCAGAGAACCCGAAACATCCGCCGAAATGTCGGCAAAAAGCCCGGGAAACTGCACCAGCATAGCGGTTAACGCCAAAAAACAATACCGTATTCGTTTCATTTGACACCTCTAGTCAGCGCACGTTCCGTAAAAGCGTCCTCAGAAACATCCTGATCAATTTTGACATTTCCAAACGCCATTGTAGTCCGGTGATTCTTTTGCACATTCTTCATTTCTGTCCTGGTGATGAGTTCATACCCTGCCTGTGTTTTTGTTTCCAGAACCGAAAGCACCTTTAGAAGATTCCCTTTGCTGTCGAAAAACTCGCGCTTCAATCCCATAGTCCGTTCTTTCGAGATCCAGCTCACGGTTTTTGAATACTGTCCTCCCTTCTCCTTTGGAACGCTTTCAATAACCCAGCACTCTTCGTCGCCAACTGTATCAGATCCGGTCACCGTATGCGTATCGCGGTCCGGATGACGGACGCCCAGATCGTCATAGCTGAAATCGGACCCCATAAAGGAATCTCCTTTTCCGTCTGAACTGATGCGGCGAACGCGCTTGAGAGCCGGAAGATAAATCCATTGATCATCGCTCTTTCCGTTTTCTGCATAACTCCAGTTCATAAACGCAGTTCCCTTGACATCGGCGGGCGCGGCAAACTCCATTATTTTTTTGTCTACCCCCGGAAAACTGGCCGAAATCTGGACAAGCTCACGCGTGCGTTCTTTCCCCTTCGAATCGATCAAGGTCATCGTCAATTCTGCCGACATCGAAACCGGCTCCGGCCGATTGAACACGTCACGCATAATCGTATCTGCCGTTTCGTCGGCCCACACACCCTGCACCAAAACAACCGCGAAACCGGCAGCAGCCAGAATCATACGCGCTCCAGAAAAGGCTAGACTCTGTTTCTTTTTCATACCATCTCCTCTACTCTTACTGATGTATATACGGGCATCGATAAATACTCACCGACTTTTTCGAAGTACCTTACAGTTACAAAACTGGTTCGTGTTCTTCCTGCACATGCGACTTTCCGGCATATAGTTTTCTCAGAAGAATAAACATACACGTAACAGTCGCACCAAAAGCCACCAGCATGTTCAGCGACACCAGCGCACCGACCTGCCGGTTTGGCGGAAACGCGGAGAACAGCAGCACCAGAAACCCGGAAATAACGATCATCGCATTCAAAAAAACTGCTTTCCCGGTAATAGCCATTGCATACCATGCAGCATGTGATTCATCTCCCGAATCTTTCAGCGCATGGGTGTAGTGGTTGATCAGGTGGATAGAGTAATCGATTCCGATACCGACTGCGATACTCGAAATAAGCGCGGTAGAAATCGTTAAGGGAATGCCAAGCAAACCCATAATGCCAAAATTGACAGCCATCGACAAAAGCACCGGTATAGAAGCCAACATCCCGAGCAACATGTTTCTGAACATACAAGTAACAAGCACCAGCACAATCAGCACAGAGACCCCCAAACTTTGAAGCTGACCGGTCAAGATCAATTCAGAAAAAACAAGGCTCTTGTAGCCGGAACCGGCAAAATGCATTTGCACACCAAGGTCCTCGAATCTGCCGCTATAGTTTTTTGCAATTTCCAGAACCGCAGAAATAGTTTTACTGTCGTCGCCCTTGATCTGAACCGTTACGTTCAAGCTGCGAAAATCCGTATCTGTTACCTTCCACAGGTTCTCGGGATCGCCGGACATTTCGTACAGAAGAATATATTGTGCAACAAGTTCCGGTGAATCGGGCATTGTTCTGAACGCAGGATTATCTCCGTTCATCGCATAATGCAGCTGTTCAAGATACGTAGTCAGCGAAAAACTGTCGCCAACAGAAGGATGAGCCGCCAACGAATCCTGCATGTCGGCCGTCAGACGAAGCAGATCGGGATTCTTGAAGGCATCATCGCTTTCCGAGTCGAGAATAATATTTATAGTGGACGTTCCGCCAAAACGGGAATTGACGAACGCATCGGTTTTTACAATCGGACTGTCTTTTTCAAAATTCGAAAGAAAGCTCGCATTTATCCATACTCTGGATATTCCGAACAGAGAAAGCACAACCACAACAGCGGTAGATACAGAGATCAGCCGGGCATGCCGCTGTACAAACCGTGTGAAAGAAGCGGCAAAAGACGTTGCATTGGTTCTTGTTGCATCTTTCACTCTCTTGTTCTGGCCTGCCGCTATCCCGGTGAGCATGGACACCGCAGGAACCAGAATCATCGTAAGCAGCCAAGAAGACGCAACCCCGAACGCAGTAAAAAGCCCGAAATATTTTACCGGATAAACACTGGAAGTCAGCAGGGAAATAAAACCGGCAATCGTCGTCAAAGCGGCGAACAGAGAAGGTGTTCCGACGGACGCAATGGCAGTTCCGACTATTTCTCTACGGTCAAGATCAGGCTGTTCCCGGGCAAAGTGATGTATTGAATTATATACATGAATCGCGTATGCAACACCGATTGCCACGAGCATAACCGGTATCATAATGCTGACCGAATACACCGGAATACCCGCCAGAGTCATGAGACTGAATGACCAAATAACACTTGCCGCTACTATAAAAACAGTCGTAAACATCTTGATAAAACTCTTCAAGACGAGCATCAAAACAAGCGCAATTACAACAAGTACAAGCGGACCCATCAACAGCATGTCTTTCGGCCCCAGCTCGGCAAGCGTTCCTTCCACAATCGGACGCCCTGCGACATATACTTTTTCAGGTCCTTCAAAAGACGCAGCGATGTTTGTAACCTGTCGGTACAAGTCTTGAGAAAAACCTGTTGCAGGCAATTCAGCTACGATAAGTGCACTCGTCCCGTCGGCAGAAATCAAACGGCCGTTTACCATCGGGTTTTCCCGTACTAACTCCCCAATCCGGAAAGCCTCTGCCTCATCGGCTGGAGGATCGGTATAGAACGGCATAACCTCAAGCCCCTCATCCGACCCAACAATATTGTCTCCGGTATACAGCGACTGGATGCGCACCCCGGCAAGTTCTGGAATGTCTCGCAGAGCGTTCCCGATCGCGGTAATCTTGCCAAGACTTCCCGGATTGAATACAGAATCAGGATGTTCAATTGCAATAAGAATCCCGTCCCGGATACCGAAACGTTCTTCAGCTTCCTTGCTGTAGACAAACGCCGGATGATCCGCTGGCATATACTCATTCAAGTCCGTTTCCATACGGAAATTTTCCCGTACGGGAATCACCGCTGCACACGTCAGCAAGACCACCAGAACAATACTGATCACAGGATGATTCAGCACCGGCTTAAAAAATCGTTTCACACAAATTCTCCTTCTGTGCACCAAAGTGCAACTGATTCTACTACCATGCAATAACGGTTACGGACTCACTCCTGGAGACCTCTACATGATTACGCTAGTTATCGTTAACTAACCTGTTACCCTCAAAAAAAAACCGGAAGCATGAGCCTCGCACACCCCTCGCACCCGCCCCATCCGGCACCGGCGATCCTTATGCAAACATAGCTGCAGCCTTTTTCAGAAATTCTTCGACCTGAGTAACCAAACTGACGCCGCCCGCGCGTGAAGCTTCGACCCGCCAGGAAGAAACCAGCAGCCTGAAACCGCCGACCAGCAGCAATCCCGCAACGTAGGGATCAACGTCCTGCTTCAACAGCAGCAGCGAACGGGCCTGGGCAATCAATTCCCGGATATCCTGCATCGTCGCCGCCATTACCTCTTGCACCCGATTCAGCAGCTCCGCATCGTTTCTGAACAACTCGTCCGGAAACAGAATAATAGCCAACGCCGGAAACCGCTCGAACTGCCGCGCCTGATTAATAAAAAACCGGAACAGCCGGGCAACCGGATCGCCCTGGCCAGTAACGGACTGCTCCCAGGCCTCTTTGCGAATAGCAACCAACATGTCGATAATACCGGAAAGAATTTCCCGCTTGGACGTGAAGTGCCGATATATCGCCGGTTCGGAAATCCCGATCGCCTGCGCCACATTCCGAATGGTCAATTCCTGCACACCCTTTTCGGCCGCCAACGTAAGCGCAACTGTAATAATTTCTTCCTGCCGCGCGCTTTTTTCCTGCACATCCACCTCGCACTCCAAGGTTAGTTATCGTTTACTAACCTACGGTATTCAAAAAAAAAAGTCAATGGCACACAATCTTTTTTTTCAGGAAAACCTCAAGACCGGGGCAGACCGCCAAACGACGGGCGAACTCTTGCGCACCGAATATTCGGTGCGCCCGCTTCGGAGCCTCCTCAAACGAAGGCGCCAGGAACGGCGACGACGATCCGTCCGCTGGCAATCCGGCTTCCCCGGATTGCCAGAGCCTCATCCTTCGCTGGCCCGGCCAGCTCACCAGTCCAGCAGTCTCCGCTGGCCTTGCAGCGAGCGGAGTTCGGTCGCGTCCATGCTCATTTCCAGGGTGCCCAGGTAGGTTCCCGCGTCGTCGTAGATCGGCTTGTACGAAATAAAGATGAACTTGCCGCCCATTTCAATCCAGAAATCGGCTTTGTCCTTCTCCTTGTTCTTGAAGGCTTCAAGGATTTTTTCCACAATGGCGACGCTCTTCGGCGGATGGCAGTTTGACACGTCGCGCCCGATGATTCCCGGACTGCGCGGAAATACCCGGTGCGGCGAATCGGAATAGTAGCGGACCTTGTCGTTCGCATCGACAAAGGACACGTCGCAGGGAAGAGACTTCAAGATGCGGTCGAGTACGTCGAGCGGGAGGCTGCCGGTGGCGAGCGGGATGTCGGTGTGCGGACCGGGAACAACCGGGGCCGAAGGCTCGGCAGGCGCATAGATGCCGGCACCGCTGCCGTCGTCGTCCGTTTCGTACACGGGATTGTACGCGTCGGACGGTGCCCGGCCCCAGGAAGCGGTCGAGCCGGAAGCAGTCGCGCCGGAAGCGGCCGCGCCTTGAGCCTTTGCCAGGAGCGGAAGCGCGGGATCCCAGGCCGAACCGGGCTTCACCCAGGCAAAGCCGATCGCCGGCTCGCCCTGATAGACTGCTGCCCAGTCGGCATCCGAAAGACGCTTGAGCGCGTTGGGGAAAAGGATGCGCTCTTCCATAAAAATCATCGTTTTAATTTTACGGGCAAGATCGCGCGCGAGCGAACGGGCTTTTTTGGAGTCCATGCGCTCGACCGCCTCTGAAATATCGCGGAACGCCGCGCGGATTTCATCGTGCTTTCCCCACATAACCTTGGACGGGCCCGTAAACCCGGTTTTTTCCAGGAAGGGGAACAGCTGATTTTCCTTGCGTTCATAGTGGGTAATAATCGGTTTGAGATTCTCGGCAGAGCGCCTGATTTTTTCCACATTCCCGAACGAGGCAAACATAAGAGCCGTGGAACGCTTTTTAGCTTCCCGGTTTTCGGCCATGTACGTGTGCACAGGGTGTCCGCTCATTTTTTCGGGTTTTTCTCCCCGCTCAAGACCGGCCCTGAAAACGTCCGCATGCACTTCGCACAACCGCTGCACTTCCGCTACGGGCATGCCGCCTTCGATCAGCGACTGTTCGAGCGACGCAACCTCTGCGGCGTCGGCGCCCTTGATCAAATCGTGGAAAGATTTCTTTACCGATGCAGGACTTTCGCCTGCAGCCAGCCGTTCGATAATCACCTTGAGCCGTTCGGCCCGCGCAGCTTTGTCGGCGTCCGCCGCTTTGCCGGCGCCGGTATTTGTCAGAAATTCACTCATCCGCTCCTCCGTTTTTCAAGGGTTGTGCTCCCATAAAGTATAGGGTGTAGCACACCTTGGCGTAAAGAAAAAAAGGAGGAGCGGGGCTGGCAGACAGAAAGGGCCTGCGCGGTCTCACAATGCGGTACAGCTGGCGAAGCCGCGTCTGATCGAAAGTCGGTTCGACTCGCCGCGAGCGGCGAGTCGAACCGACGCGAAAACTAAAAAGCGCTTTCCGGGATTCGTTGAGAGCGCGCCTCAGATACTTTCGTTCTGTATTCGTTGTCGAAGGTCCAGGATTTTCTTTTCGATCGTCTGCGCGGTTTCGATAAAAGCCTGATCGTCCTTGCCGCTCGGATCGTCGAGCCCCCAATCCTCGCGGTGGCGGCAGGGGAGCATCGGACAGTCGACGTTGCAGCCCATCGTGACCACAATGTCGACTCGGGGAATGTCCGCCAGGAGTTTGGAATGCTGGTCAAGTTCCATGTCGATGCCGTACAGGCTTTTCATGATGCGCACCGCATCCTGGTTAATGCGCGGCTTTGTTTCGGTGCCCGCCGAAAAACTTTCGAACGCGTCGGAAGCGAGTTTTTTGCCGAGGGCTTCGGCCATCTGGCTGCGGCAGGAATTGTGTACGCAGACGAAGGCGACTTTAGGCGTGCTCATGGGTAAACCATCCTTTGGTGTTATTGGCGATTCGGACAAGGGTCAGCATAACCGGCACTTCGACCAGCACTCCGACTATTGTGGCGAGTACGACGGGACTCGAAGCGCCGAACAGGGAGACCGCGACGGCGACGGCAAGCTCGAAAAAGTTCGAAGCGCCGATCATGCCCGCAGGAGCCGCAATGTCGAACGGCAGCTTCAAGGCGCGGCTTGCCAGATACGCAATAAAGAAAATCAGAAAGGTCTGGATGACCAGCGGTACGGCGATCAGGGCAATGTGCAGCGGCTTTTCGAGAATCACTTTTCCCTGGATCGAGAAGATAATGACCAGCGTAAGCAGAAGGCCGATATTTGTTGCGGACGTTCCGGATGCTCCGGAAATCGACCTTGAGCATCATGGGATAGATCATCAGCCAGATGAGAACGGCAATCGGGATCGACACGTTCGCGTATTCGAAGCGGCCGAGAAATTCGGGGATGCCGGGCAGGAAATTGCCGATGAGCACGCCTGCTGCCATGCACAAAAGCACCCACACGCTCAGGTAGTGCTCGAAAAAGCCAATGTCTGTTTTCTCGCGCGCGCGGCTCATACAGGCTCCTTCAGTTTTGCGAGGTGCGCCTTCGCTTCATCCCTGGAAAGCACCTTACCGTACGAGACGACCTTTTCGTCGATCACGAGGGCGGGGGTGCTCATTACGCCGTACGCGGCGATTTCTGCAAAGTCGCGCACATGGCCCACCGGAAGGTCAAGACCAAGTTCGGCAAGTGCGTCGACCACCGATTTTTCCAGGGCATTGCATTTTGCGCAGCCGGAGCCGAGTACCTTGATGCGGACTGCTTCGCTTTTTGCAAAACTCGCCGAGGCAAGGCTTTCGGCAGCAGAACCGCCCGCCGACACAGCCGAATCACCGCCTGCTTGCCCGGCGCCTGTTGCAGATCCGCAGCAGCTGCCTTTTTTGGAACCGAAACCGAATAGTGCCATTTTTTCCCCCTATGGTGCCCTTATATAAGTGCAAACTGGAACGCGTTAAACGCGTAGCCGACCAGAATAATCCCTGCAGTGCAGATAGCGATAAACGCGGCGAGCAGGCGCGGCTTGATCGCCTTGCGCAGCATGATGAGCGATGGCAGCGAAAGCGTCGTGACCGCCATCATAAAACTCAGGACCGTCCCGAGCGACGCGCCTTTGGCGAGCAACGCCTCGGCAACGGGAATGGTGCCGAATATGTCTGCGTACATCGGAATGCCGACGAGCGTGGCCAGAACAACGGCGAACGGATTGCGGCTGCCCAGAATCGAGGTTACCCAGGATTCCGGTATCCAGTTGTGGATAGCGGCGCCGATGCCAACGCCTACAAGAATGTACGGAAACACTTTGCGGAACGTAGACGACATGTGCTCCCGGGCAAAACCGAGCCGGTCCCGCACAGTCAGCTTTTGTTCGGCAATATCAACCGCGCGCGCGTTGCGCACAAAATCCTCCAGGTACGATTCCATGCCGAGCTTTTCGATCAGGGTACCACCCGCAACAGCCACTACAAGGCCCAGCAGTACATACGCAACCGCAACCTTCGGCCCGAAAATGCTCATGAGCAGTACAAGACTGCCCAGATCCACCATGGGCGAAGAAATCAGGAACGAGAACGTAACCCCAAGCGGCAGCCCTGCGCCGGTAAAGCCGATGAACAACGGAATCGAGGAACAGGAACAGAACGGCGTCACCGTCCCCAAAAGCGCCGCCATCGCATTCGCCCAGATTCCGCGAAAACGGCCCATGATTTTCCGGCTCCGTTCGGGCGGAAAAAAGCTCTGGATATACGAAATGGCAAAAATCAGCGAACACAGCAGAATCGTTATCTTGATAACGTCGTACAGGAAAAACTGGAGGCTTCCACCCCAGCGCCCTGCCGTGTCGATGCCGACCGATGAAAGACCCGCACCGACCAAACCATTGAGCCACCGCATGCCCAACATCTCGTGCTGCAAAAAATCGAAGATCACTGAGAACATCGCACACATCCTTTCGCGGAATTTCCCGCGCAGAGCAAACTGTCTATCGTATTCCTGAACGCGCCGAGCGTCGCGCAGTCAAGCGAGTAGTAAGTCCATTTTCCGTCCTTCCGCGAAACAACAAGCGAACATTCCGAAAGCACCTTCATGTGGTGCGAAAGCGTCGGCTGCGTAACAGACAAATCCGCCAGCAGCGTGCACGCGCACGCTTCGCCGGCAAGCAGCAACCGGACGATTTTCAGGCGGGTTTCCTCGCCGAGCGCACGGCACACCAGAGCGACGTCCGGATCAGAAAGCGTAGTGTCGGGGTTTATATTGATACTCATCTATGCGAACATACCACACCATATAGACGAACGTCTATATGTTTTGATAAAAAAAAGCGCGGCCCAAAAATGACCGCGCCAATCGATAAGCTCACGCATGAGCGGCTGCGAAGTGCGAACCGGAGGTTCGCGGAGAGTTCGCGCCCCGCTCAGCTTTGTGCCTCAATCTTATTTCTTGACGATTTTCTCCATAATCGTGTTCTTGTCGAGTTTCTTCGTACAGAAGAACCAGTCGTAGCACTTCAGGGATCCGTCGGTTGTTTCCATGCGCTCTTTCGCGACGCCGCAGGAACCGGCTGTCGGAACGATGACGTCGTCGCCGGGCTGCCAATCGGCGGGAGTTGCGATCGAGAACGCGTCCGCAGTCTGCAGCGCAATAACCACGCGCAGAAGCTCCTGGAAATTGCGTCCCATGCTTAACGGATAGTAGATGACGGTGCGGATGATGCCTTTCGGGTCGATCACGAACACTGCGCGAACGGCTTTGGTATTCGACTCGCCGGGAGAGATCATGCCGTATTTGTGCGCGACTTCCATTGTAATGTCTTCGATGAGCGGGAACTTGACTTCCACGTTCTTCATGCCCTTGTATTCAATCTTGTCCTTGATCGTGCGAAGCCAGGCGATATGGCTGTAGAGTCCGTCGACGGAAAGCCCCACGAGCTTGCAGTTGTATTTTTCGAAATCTTTTTCCATGCTCGCGAACGTCATGAACTCCGAGGTGCATACCGGCGTAAAATCCGCTGGATGGCTGAACAGGATAACCCAGCTTCCCGCGTACTGATCCGGAAAATTGATCTCGCCCTGAGTGGTTACCGCCTTGAACGAAGGCGCCTTTTCGCCGATGCGGGGCATACCCGACGCAACAGTTCCGTTTTCCATTCTTTCCTCCACTTGATTTAAAAAAATTTTTCTTCCTACCAACGGTATACTGTTAGTGTAGTACAACATTTATTAAAATGAAAGTGCGAGCGCCACGAAGTGGCAAAAACAACGTTTTTGTGGCAAGTATCACAGACTTCGATTCTCGATTTCCGTATAATCGCAATTATGGATACACTCATTCTGTATATCGTCGTTCTCGTTTTGTTCGGCGTCTCGCTCGCCAAAGACCGGGCCAAAACCATGCAGGCGCTCAAGAAGGGCCTCAAGGCGGTCGAGGGCATCCTGCCGCAGTTTATCACGGTGCTCATTCTGATCGCGGTGCTGCTCGCGGTCTTCAACGCGGAAACCATCAGCCGCTTTATCGGCTCGGGCTCAGGCGCGCTCGGAGTGCTGCTCGCGGGCCTTCTCGGCTCGGTTACCCTGATTCCCGGCTTCGTCGCCTTTCCGCTCGCCGGAGAGCTCCTGCGCAACGGCGCCGGCGTCCTCCAGATTGCGACTTTCGTCTCGAGTCTGATGATGGTCGGCATCGTCACCCTTCCGATGGAAATAAGCTTTTTCGGCAAACGGGCGGCGCTCGCGCGGAACTTCGCAGCCCTTATCTTTTCGTTCGCGGCGGCCTTCTTTGTCGCCTGGGCGGTGGGTCTATGAAAACTGTGTTAAAACGTTACCGGGCGGCGATCGTCGCGCTCGCTGGATTTATCGTTTTTCTGATCGCGGCGCCGGACCTCGCGCCGAAGGCGACTGCATCGCTTGCTGCCCAGATTAAAACAATGCTGCTGATTGTCCCGCCAATATTCCTGCTACTCGGGCTTCTGGATGTGTGGGTGCCGCGTGAAATCATGATGAAATTCATGGGACCGGGTTGCGGCATCAAGGGGCCGCTTATTGCGTTCGCGCTCGGCTCGGCGGCGGCCGGTCCGCTGTATGGAGCCTTTCCCGTCGCCTCCATGCTGATGAAAAAAGGCGCGAGCTTTATCAATATTCTGATTTTCATCGGCGCCTGGAGCACAACCAAGATCCCGATGCTGCTCTTTGAAATGCAGTCGCTCGGCTATCGCTTTGCGCTCGCCCGGCTCGCCATCGATCTTGTCGGCATAGTGGTCATTGCGTTCGCGATCAAGGCCGTCGTTCCACAAAAGGAAATCGACCGCATCTACGCAGAGGCGGAAGAGCGCGGAGTAAAGAAATGATCAAACTGTCGGGAGTCCGCGTCGCGTACGGCGAGCAGATCATACTGAACGACGCCGATTTTCTGGTGCGTCCCGGCGACCGCATCGCGCTGGTCGGGCCGAACGGCGCCGGCAAAACCACGCTCCTCCGCGTTATCGCCGGGGAAGAAAAGCCGGACCGCGGAAGCATCACCATGGACCCGGGAACCGTCGTCGGGTACTTCAAGCAGGACACCGCCGAAATGTCGGGGCGTTCGGCGCTCCAGGAAGTCATAGCCGGCGCGGGAGCGGTTTTCGAGATCGGAAAAGAACTGGAGGCCCTCGAACACCGCATGAGCGACCCGGATGTAAAGCCGCTTACCGATGCAGAAATGGAAAAGTACGGGGAGCTCCAGTCGGAGTTTCTGAAGCGCGACGGCTACTCGCTCGAATCCCGGGCGCAGGCGATCCTCGAAGGGCTCGGCATTCAGGGCGCGCGCCAGCACGAACCGGTGGAGCATTTTTCCGGCGGCTGGAAAATGCGTATTGCGCTCGCCCGCATCCTCACCCTCGAGCCGGACGTGCTCCTCCTCGACGAGCCGACGAACCATCTCGATCTTGAGTCCATCATCTGGCTCGAAGCCTGGCTCGGCGAGTTCCGCGGAGACATCGTCATGACGAGCCACGACCGGGACTTTCTGACCCGCTTGTGTCCGCGCACCGTCGAAGTGGCGTCGGGCATTGTGACAACCTATTCGGGCGATTACGACTTCTACCTCCGCGAGCGCGAAATCAGGCGGGAACAGCTTATCGCGACGTACAACCGCCAGCAGGCGCAGTTTGCCAAGGACGAGGAGTTTATCGCGAAGTTCGCCGCGCGGGCGTCGCATGCGTCCCTCGTCCAGTCGCGCATCAAGGCGCTTGAGAAAATCGAGCGGGTGGAGCTGCCTCCGGAGGCGAAGACCATGTCGGTCCAGTTTGCTCCCTGCCCCCGCTCGGGCGACAACGTCGTCGTTCTGGAGAACCTCGCAAAAACCTGGAGCGCTCCTGCTTCCGCAGGCGCGACAGCTTCCGCAGGCGCGCCCGGCAGCGGCACGACCCGGCCCGACGGCCTCCCGCGCATTCCGCACGCGAGCCATCCGGTATTCTCGGGACTGTCCGGCATTGTAAACCGCGGCGACCGCATTGCGCTCACCGGCGTGAACGGGGCGGGAAAGTCGACGCTTCTCAAGGTGATCACCGGACAGACAGAACCGACCGAAGGCAGCGCGACCGTCGGCGCAAGCGTCAGGCTCGGCTACTTCAGCCAATACTCGTCGGACCTGCTCGATCCGTCCAAAACGATTTTCGAGGAAGTGGAATCGCGCATCCCTATGGCAACCATCGGAACAGTCCGGGGAATTCTCGGAGCATTCCTGTTTTCAGGCGACGACGCGGACAAACGCATCGCCCACCTCTCCGGCGGCGAAAAAAGCCGGGTCATGCTCGCATGCATGCTCGCCGTGCCGGTCAACTTCCTCGTGCTCGACGAACCGACCAACCACCTCGACATCGCCAGCCGCGACGTGCTCCTCGACGCGCTCACGCGCTTCGAAGGCACCATCATGATCGTCAGCCACGACCGCTATTTTCTCCGGCACCTTGCCACCCGCGTATTCGAAATCGATCACGGTAAGCTGAACATCTACGAGGGCGATTGGGAATACTACCGCGAGAAAACGGGAAGGTAACGTGCGGCCAGCTGGTACCCGTCCAGCTGGTACCCGTCCAGCTGGAACGCCGCCAGTATAGATACCCCTTTTCCCTGATTTGTTGCAATAATGCCCTGATTCGCAGAATGAATTATCTGATTCATATTGTTTGTACAGCAGTCTGGTTATAAAATAGTAGGTGAAAATGGAAAAGAAAGAAATTTTCATCGCTATTTGCGACGACGATCCGGCAATGCGAAACAAGCTCCGGGAATTGCTGCCAACAATGACACTTCCGGAAAATATGGAGCTTCATCTTACAGAAGTTTCTTCCGGAGATGACCTTATTGCTCTTTATACAGAAGGAAACACCTTCAATATTATTTTTCTGGACATGATAATGCCCGGATCGGACGGAATTCAAACTGCACGACGGATACGCGAAAAAGACAATCAGACGATAATCATCTATCTTACCAGCTCTCCTGACTATGCGCTGCAATCCTATAGAGTTGAAGCATTCGATTATCTGCTGAAAACGGACCGGCTCGAACAGATTGCGCCCGTATTTGAAAAAGCGATTGGACTTTTTGCGTCAAAAGAAATACAACGCCTTCATATCCGCAGCGGTACGACAACCCACTCTGTTTTGAGCAGCAATATCGAAACGATTGAAATCAACGGTAAAAAATTATTTTTCCATCTCAATTCGGGTCAAGTTCTGGAAACCTATAAACCGATCCGAGAACTGGAAGCAGATATCGAAGGCATACATCAGTTTTTTAAAATTCACCGGTCGATCATCGTCAATCTGGGATATCTCACGCAAATCGATCCCAAATTCGTCATGACCGTATCCGGGCAGAAACTTCCGGTGGCCCGGGGAAAATACGAAGAACTGGAGCGGACATTTCTGTCCTATTCTGCAGCAAAACGCTAACACACGCGTCACCAACCGCCCTTCAGCCCGCTATTGCCAAAACACCCTGAAATGTCGTTTTTTTGCGCTGAAAATCCTGTAATTACTGTTGTTCTGTCATTCTCCGTGCGGTACAGTTTTGAATGTATAAAATGTCCATTGCAAGCGATTCGTCTGAATCGTTACATTTTTCGGAGGTTTGTATGAAGAAAATTATTCTTGCTCTTGTCATTGCACTTACCTGTGTTGCCAGCTCGTTTGCTGGCGAAGTATTTGCAAAAAATGGCATGCTTATGGCTCCCGGCGACAAAGCAGTTTCGATCGGGTTTGAATTTCCCGTTGGAGCAATCGGAAGCTACGAAATGGTACTCGGAAAGTTCGAAGTTGCCGAACTCCCGCTATCGTACGGCGTCAAAGCCCTGGGCGGCGCATCGTTCTGGGGTGACGGAATGCGATGGGAAGTCGGCGCAGTCGGTACCCTCCATTTCTCCTGGGCCTGTATCGACCTTCCGGAAAATCTCTGGTGGATTCAGAATATCGATACCTTTGTCGGCTTAGGCTTTGGAGTTGTCGGCTGGAACTATAAACAGGAACTGGTTGATCTTGGTTGGAAAAACCAGATGTTCCCCGGACTGTGGTATAGCGGCGGTTCCACCTACCACTTCAAGGAGAACCTTGCCATCACCTTCGCCGGCGGCAACGCATCATTCATCGGTCTTCTGATCAAACTGTAATTTTGCAGGCACGGTTCATCCGTTTCTGCACAAAAAAGCCCGCTCTGTCTCAGGACAGGCGGGCTTTTTTTTGCTCCCTCAGGCCCGCCAGTATTACTCGTCGAACAACCAGGTCGAAAGATACCGCTCTCCGGTATCCGGAAGAATCGCCACAATTGTCTTGCCCCGATTCTCGGGACGCCGCGAAAGATCCAGAGCCGCTTCGAGCGCCGCTCCCGATGAAATACCGATCAGCAAACCCTCTTCCGTTGCAGCTCGCCGCGCAATCGTTCCCGACTTTACATCGTCAGTCAGATAGATTTCGTCAATTAACGCGCGGTCCAGAACCCCCGGAATAAAACCTGCGCCGATGCCCTGAATTTTGTGCGGACCGCTTTGACCGCCGGAAAGCACCGGCGAAGCCGCGGGCTCTACGGCAACAATTTTCAGCGCCGGATTTTTCGACTTCAAAAAACCGCCCGCACCGGTGAGCGTTCCGCCTGTACCTACCGCTGTTACAAAGACATCAACCTTGCCGCCGGCATCTGCCCAAATCTCGGGACCGGTCGTGCGGTAATGAATCTCCGGATTCGCCGGATTGTCGAACTGCTGGGGAATGAACGAATTGGGGATATCCTTCGCAAGCTCCTCGGCTTTAGCAATCGCCCCCTTCATACCCTTAGCTCCCTCGGTAAGCACCAGCTCCGCACCATACGCCGTCAACAGCTTTCGCCGCTCGACACTCATCGTTTCCGGCATCGTCAGCATAATCCGGTACCCCTTCACCGCCGCCACCGCAGCAAGCCCGATGCCGGTATTCCCGCTTGTCGGCTCGATAATCACCGTGCCTTCCCGAATCTTTCCCGCCTTCTCGGCCGACTCGATCAGCGAAAGCGCCACGCGATCCTTGATACTCGAAAACGGATTGAAGCTTTCGAGCTTGACCAGCACCTCGGCGCCGCCGTCATTCATCCTGTTAATTTTGACCAGCGGGGTATTCCCGATGACCTCCGTGATGTTCCGTGCCATTGCCATGTTCATCCTCCAATCCGTGTCTATACATATCCTACTATTCTGATAGGTTTAATATCTATTAATACACAAAGAAAGTCAAGACAAAAACTGATACTCACGCATCACTCGGGTTCGATGTCTGCCCCGACCTTTCAGAAGATCAAATAAAGTACATAAACGATTCGTCCGTGCGCGCAGAAGTCCCCGTCGGCGGCGTTTCACCGTCTTCACCGTCTTCACCGGCTGTATCCCCCGACGAAGCCCGGTCAAGCGAAGAGGCTCGCTCTACCAGAGAAGCCAGTGTCATGCGGTCCACCAGGCCCGCAATGCGCTCGTTGAGCCGGTCGTACACCATACTCCTGACACACTCCCGGTAAGGGGATTCGCGAATACCTGCCGGAGCCGGATCGGCAACCAGAACATCGCCTTCGAGCGTGCGCAGCGCGTCGCCGATAATGATTTCGGTCGGCGGGAGGGCGAGCGCAAACCCGCCGGAGGCTCCCTTTACGGATCGTATAAAACCCGCGCGGCGCAAAATAACTGCAACCTGCTCAAGGTACCGCACCGAGATTCGCTGCCGTTCCGCGATCACCGCAAGGGCGACGCGATCCTCTTTGGGATGTTCCGCAAGATCGATCAGCAAGCGTACCCCGTAGCGGCCGCGGGTAGATATTTTCACAGCGAACTCCCCCCGCCCGTAAGCGCTTTGGCGGTATAGCCCGCGGCGAGATCGGCGAGCGTGATCGATTCGATTGTATCGTTGATTTCTTGATACAGGTCAGTCCAGGCAGTGCGGGCGATGCAGCTGTCCTGTGCCGGACACCGGTTCGCCCCGCAGCTGGCAGCGGCTTCGCAGCTGACAGCGGCTTCAAGGCAGGGTACCGGCGCAAACGAGCCTTCAACGGTGCGGAGAATCTCGCCGACGGTGATATCGGCAAGCGGTTTTCCGGGAAGGTTTCCGCCGCGGGCGCCGCGTATACCGCGCACAATACCCGCTTTCTTGAGCGGAATCAGGAGCTGCTCAAGGTACCCTTCGCTGATGCCCGTCGCCCCGGCAATAGTCCGGGTGCTTGCAGATTCCCCTTCGCCGAGCAGCGCAAGATACAGTAAAGCTTCGAGCGAATACTGCCCGCGCGTCGATATTCTCATAGTCCTCCCAAGATACTTCAACACCCGCGCGGGGTCAAGGAACGCGCAAGCGCGGACAAATCGAGCATCGAATCTGTCAACGCGCCCTGGTGATTCGATGACCTGCGCCCCGCTGGAAGAGAGGTTGCCCGGTCTGGATTATTCGTCTTTTGGAAGGAGCGAAAAGCCTGAATCCGCAAAATAGGCGTCAAGGTCGTTTTTTTGGCGGGCTGCGGCTTTGTCTTTTGCGCAGAAATTCTGGAAGTCTACGATCCAGTCGGCATCGATGCACCCCGAAATATGGAGGTATTTGAGGAACTGTTGAAGGCGAAAATGTACGTCTTTGGAGATTGCATGCTCCATGTGGCAGGCGTTTTCGTCGGCAATGTCGGCGGGGAGGCCAAGAACGTTTATGAGGAAACTTTTGAGCAGGCGGTGTTTTTGGGTAACACGGACGGCTTCGATCCGGCCTTCGTCGGTCAGCGTGACAAGGCCGTAGGGTTCGTAATTGACCAGGCCGCGTTTGGTGAGGGCTTGCAGGGCAGAAGTGACAGAAGGGTAGCGGACATGCAGTGCGGCGGCGATGTCCTTGACGCGGGCAGAGCCGTTTTTCTTTTCGAGTACATAAATTTCTTCGAGGTAGTCCTCGAGCGATTCGGTCAGTGGGGTGTGTTCCTGCATTCCTTCAAAGTAGTGCGCTCGGGCATGAATGTCAAGTTTCGGACGCTGCGGCAAGAAACTGCAGACACCTGCGCGCGACAGCCAGAAGTGGCGCAAGTTACAGCGCCGACGACACGACAAAGGCGCAGGCGGGATCATCCCCACGAATCGTAAACGCTTTTTCCCTGTACGGACAAAAAAACCCGGGAGTAATTCCCGGGTTTTCAGATACAATGTACTAACAGTTGACGCACGCTGATTGAAACCAGACGTGCGGGAATTTCTTAGTAGCGGTAGTCGCTGCGGTCGGTGCGAGGCTTGTCCATCGCTTCGTTGACCTTGATCTGGCGGCCGTCGAGGCTGGTGCCGTTGAGACCGGTAATCGCATTGCGAGCTTCGTCATCGGTCGACATTTCGACAAATGCAAAACCCTTGGAGCGGCCGGAGTCGCGGTCGACGATAGTGCGTGCCGACATCACTTTACCGTAAGCTCCGAATGCGTCGGCAAGGCCGGCATCGCTGGTGTCGTAGCTCAGGTTACCTACATAAATTTTCTTTCCCATAACAGTGTCCTTCATCCGATGTGTTCGACCGGATACAAAAAAAATAAGCAAGCCGTAAGGCAGGCAATTGTGATTCGATGCCTGTTTGTCCGGTTACAGCAGTCAGGATGAATTAACAATCAACGTTATAATGCCATATCGGTAAAAAAAAATCTCTACCTCTGACCCTGTTTTTACACTTTTTTTGCACAAAAACACATTTTTTTCGCTAATCGAGCATCAAAGCGAGAGAAACCGCACCGTACAATCGTGTGATTATCAAAGCAGTCTTGCACTTTCGGCATCAATATAATTCTGAAGCCTGATATCTCGAAGAAGGAGCGACCATCGACACGGGCTGCCGATCGAGCGCCGACAGCTCCGATTCTCGATCCCGCCGTAAACCTGCGCCACCCCACCCCAGCGCCTTGCCGGCGATGCACTTGGGTTTAGCGCAGTTTAGCGCAGTTTTGCGGCCATCGAGTCGTACAGTGCCTTAAGAGTATCCAGGGTTTCCGGAGAAAGCGCGTGCTTTTTGGCGAGCGCAGCCCAGTCCGGAACCGAACCGGCATTGATGTACGGCAGCAGATCCTTCATTGCCGTATTCAGTACAGCAAGGTTTTCCTGACGCCCGGGAGAGCGCGCATTGAGCTCTTTCTGCTTCCGTTCATCTTCCCGTTCAAAGGGCGCAGTCCAGGTTTGATACGCCGGCTTTGTGCGGAATATATCCGTCAGGGCAATTTCGAGCATAATCGAAGCGGAGCCTTCTCCTTCGGAATCGGGTGCAAACACGTTTTCCACCAGCGAAGCAAGCTTGACAAGGTACGACGCCCGGCGTGCAATAATAATGCCGCGCATGGTTTTTTCGTCGTAGATTACCTGTTGTTCAAAAAACGGTTTTGCCCCGGTCTTTCGGTATCGGACCCGTTTGCCGATCGAATCGCGCTTCCAGGAAGTTCCCCCAAGATACGGCGCAGGATCTGCAGAAAAAAACCCTTCCTTCCAGCAGGTGCACACTTCCTCGTTCCCGTGCACAAGTCCTGGCATCTCGCTCAGAGTCCACAAGGCCCAAAAAGGAACCGGATCGCGCCGGACAACGGCGGACACCCCCTTCTGCCTGGCAAGATCCCGTGCGCACTCACGGGCAAGAACCGAAAAATCCGCAAGTACAAGCGATTTCCAGCCGAGAATCGGCCCGTACGTAATTGCAGGAACCGGAGAGTCAACCGTCCCGGGCGAATCCTCTGTCCCGGGCGAATCCTCTGTACCGGGCAAATCCGGTGCTGCATCGAGCCGAATGAGAGCTGTCAAAAACGAAACACTCCCTTCCTCTCGATTTATTTCGATAGAGTGCGAATAAACAACAAAGGCTTCTCCGTCCGTATTGCGGCACACAAAACGGTCGCCGCCGGCAACTTCGATTATCTCCAAAACCTGGTATTCGTAGCCCTGGGAAAGAACCGCAAGGTGCTGGTCTAACACCGAGGGCAAAAAGTTCTCGGGAAGCTTGTTGATGGAGGAAGCATATCTGCGTATCGACTGCCTGAGCGACGCCAGCTTGCGATCGCCATTTTCGTGCCATTCAGCCCGTTTCCACGTGCCTCTAAACGATTCAGTCCGCTCGCGAAACCACTCAACCTCCGGCAGATTTCCCGCCAACTGCTTTTTTGCGCTCATACAGTCCCTCCAGAATTGCATCAGGGATGCCTTCATACCATACTGCCATGAACTACAACGAATTTCCATCAAATTGGTACAAATTCGCTCATCGATTTCAAAAGCTTGCATGCAATGCAGGTTTCAATATACAGTAGCTCATCATGAAACAACAGGAAACTGGAAAGCTCAGGAAACTGTCCAGGGTGAACCTGGGAAAAACAGGTGCCTACGCGCTCGCATTCGCAACAATCGTTGTATGGAGTTCTACGTTTATCTCTACAAAAGTCCTTCTGGACACTTTTACGCCCATCGAAATTTTGTTGTACCGATTCCTTCTGGCGTATGTCCTGATGTTCGCCCTGTATCCGCGCATCCACCGCCCGGAAAGCCTGAAAAGCGAACTCAAACTGGTGCTTGCCGGATTGTCCGGAGGCTCGGTCTATTTTCTTGCGGAAAATTTTGCCCTCGAGTATTCGCTCGCATCGAATGTCTCTCTGTTAGTATCGACAGCCCCGATTCTGACCGCAATCGTAGCGCATTTTGCGCTTAAGGACGAACCGCTCGGAAAACCCGCTATCGCAGGCGCCCTCATTGCCTTCCTCGGCGTCGGCTTTGTCGTCTTCAACGGGAAATTCGTCCTGCGCCTTAATCCCGTCGGCGACCTGCTCGCCCTTGTGTCATCGGCATCCTGGGCAATCTACTCGATCGTTATCCGCACGCTGGACACCAAGCGCTCATCCTTTTATATAACGCGCAAGATTTTTTTCTACACCCTGCTCACTATTCTGCCCGTACTCTTTTTCTTCCCGCCCCGCTTCGAGCTCGCCGCATGTGCGCAGCCGAAAATACTGATCAACCTGCTCTTTCTCACGCTCTTCGCTTCCTGCGGAGCCTATGTAGTCTGGAACCGGGTTATCAAGGAACTCGGTGCGGTCAAGGCAAACAACCTAATCTACTTTATTCCGGTGTTTACACTCGCGGAGTCGGCCATCTTCCTGGATGAACCGCTCACCCCCTTTGCGCTCGCCGGGGCCGCACTTATCGTTGCGGGAGTCTACGTCACTTCGCGCCCTCACCGATAAAAACGCAGCCAGCCGACAGCGAGCCAACAACCGACAGCCGGCCGATGCGGCGATGCACCGAACACTATGCTTTGGGGCGACGATCTTCTACCCGCTTAGCCTTCCCTTCGGATACGGGCAAGCTTCCCGGTTGTTTGATTTCGATATGGGGATTGATCGTTATAAGTGCGGTCATCTCCGATTTCAGTGTGTCGCAGAGCGCGTTGATCACCCTCGCGTCGTCCGCGAACATTTCCGGCGTTATTTCAACCTGCACGGTCAGCCGGTCCAGATCTCCCGCTTTTTCTACTATTATAAGGTAGTTCGCTCCGACGCCTTTTGCCTTCAGGAGTACTTCCTCGATTTGACTCGGAAAGACATTCACGCCGTTGATAATCAGCATGTCGTCCGTGCGGCCGGTAAAGCGCGCAATCCGCCGGTGCGTCCGTCCGCAGGGACAGGGATCGAGCAGTATCCGAGTCAGATCGCGCGTGCGGTACCGCAAAAGCGGCATAGCGTCGCGGCAAAGGATAGTCATTACCAGCTCTCCTGTTTCGCCTTCAGCCACGGGCTCCAGCGTGTCGGGATTGATAATTTCCATAATGTAGCGGTCTTCCCATATGTGGAGCCCAGTGCGGAACACGCACTCAAAGGCGACTCCCGGGCCGTTCAATTCGCTCATGCCGTAGCAGTTGTATACTTCAATGCCGAGCTTGTCCTGAATTTTCTGCCGGAGTTCCTCGGAATGGGGTTCCGCCCCGGTGATCGCCTTGCGGAGTTTCAGATCGCTCCGCTTCAGGTCGGTTGCTTCTTCGATCGCAGCGTGCAAGTGCAACAGGTAGCTCGGCGTTGCATGGATCATGGTGGTGCCGAAGTCTTTCATAAACTTGAGCTGCCGGAGCGTATTGCCCGCGCTTGTCGGAATTACCATGGCGCCCATCTTTTCTGCCCCGTAGTGAAACCCGAGTCCACCGGTAAAAAGACCGTAGGTCATCATGTTCTGGATTATGTCGTCCTTGGTGCCGCCGGCAGCCTGCAGGGAGCGGGCCATAGTGTCGCTCGCCATATCCAGATCGTGCTGGGTCAGGTAAATGACAGTCGGCGTGCCGGTCGTACCGCTGGAAGCGTGTACCCGGACAACCTCCTCCTTGGGAACGGCGAGAAGCCCGAAGGGATACGCCTCGCGAAGGTCGTTTTTGGTTGTAAAGGGCAGCTTCCGGATATCGGCAAGCGTCTTGATATCTTCGCCGGAAGAAATGCCCCGTTCGGCAAGCCGGGGTCCGTAGAACGGAGTCTTGAGTGCTGCGGTAACCTGCTTGCGCAGGGCAGTCAGCTGCATCCACTCAATCACCTCGCGCGGAGCCGTTTCAACCGCCTTATCCCTGTAGGGGATCCCGCGCGCGCTCATGAAGCGTTACCCCCAAGTTCGAGCGCCTTCATGTTAATATCCACAAGGCGGGGGTCTTTTTTCGCAAAGGTATCGTGTACGCTTTTCGCGACGGAATCATGCGTAACAGGCAGGGCCGAAAGGGCCGCGCCGATCAGTACCATGTTCACGGATTTGGCGTGTCCCGCTTCTTTTGCAAGATCTGCTGCCTTGACAATGCGGGAGCCGGGAAGCTTGCGGATTGCCGCGTACAGGGTTTCCGGATCGGGATAATCGCCGATGTTCACAAAAGGCTCGGCGGCGGTCACCAGGATTCCGCCCTTTTTCAGGTACGAAAGGTAGCGGAGGCTTTCCATCGGCTCCATCGCGAGTATCATGTCGGCACTGCCCAGGGGCACAAGGTCGCTGTTAATGGTTCCGTCGGAAATACGCAGATGCGCCTGCACCCCGCCGCCCCGCTGGCTCATGCCGTGTACTTCGGACTGCCTGACAGTCAGCCCGTCCAGCATAGCAGCGCGCGCGATGATGGTTGCGATCGAAAGGACTCCCTGTCCGCCGACTCCGGCAAGTATTATATCGTAGGTCATGTGTTTCTCCTTGGCACCTTAGTAAATCGTGCAGCATTTAATGGTCTCATTTTTTGCTCCCTGAGGCGTCGGCGAGGCGTTCGAATTCGTCGATTTCCCTGATAAACAGATCGATGCCGTTCTGCCAAAACTCCCGCGACTCGATGTCGAAGCCTGCGCGGGCAGTCAGCGACACCGCATCCATCCGGCCGGTTTCCCGCAGCAGATCCTCGTAGACCGCCGCAAAACCGCTGCCTTCCGACTTGTAGCGCGCGTACAGGGCCATCCCGAACAGCTGGCCGAAAGCATACGGAAAGTTGTAGAACGAAAGATCGCTCGAATAGTAATGTATTTTTACCAGCCACATATACGGATGCAGCAGACTGGAATCCAGGCCGTCCCCGTACGTGCGCAGCTGTGCCTCTCTCATCTTGGCGCAGAGATCCTCCGCCGAAAGTTCTCCCGAAGCCCGGTCGGCGAAAACCGAACGCTCAAAATAAAAGCGAGAAAGTATGTCCACCAAAATCTGGCACCCGTCCTGCAAGTGCGCTTCGATAAGCCCGAGCTTTTCTGCTGCAGACGCCTTGGCCAGCACATCGTTGAAGACGATTGTCTCGGCAAAGATCGAGGCAGTTTCTGCGAGCGTCATCGGATAGTCCTGCTGCAGCGGCGGCAGTTCCATCACGACGTCCGAATGGAACGCATGGCCCAGTTCGTGCGCGACCGTCGTCACGCTGTTAAAGGCACCGTCGAAATTCGCGAGCACGCGGGTTTCCCTGACTAGCGGCATGTCGGTGCAGTACGCCCCGCTCACCTTCCCGCTTCTGCTTTCGGCGTCGATCCAGCCAGATTCAAACGCACGGCGCGCAAAGGCGCCCAGCCGGGGAGAAAAGCTTTCGAAGCTGGATACAACGGTCGATCGGACAGTCTCCCAGTCGTACTGGGGGAACTTGCCCCCGATGGGTGCAAAAAGATCGTAGAAGGCGCACGCAGGAATCCCCATGATTTTCGCTTTTGCCTTGAGATACCGCCGCCAGTGCGGAAGCGAATCCTCCATTGCCCCGATAAGCGCTTCGAGCGCCTTGGGCGAAAGACGTCCCTGCGCAACCGATTTTTCCAGCGCGGGATCAAGTGGAAACGAACCTGCCGTTCCGGTCCATCCACGCCGCCTGTTCAGCAACACCGCCGTTCCCTTAATACCGTTGAGTGCAGAGGCTACGGGCAGCGCAGCAGAAGCGCAGATTTCCAGTTCCTTATGAAAGGCTTTTTCGCGCACCGAACGGTCCTTGTCGTAGGCAAGCGAACGCAGGTCCACAAGGGTTTTTCGCTCTCCGGACGCTACGTCCCACAGGCAGTCGGCACCCGACGTGATCTGCTCCTGCAGCCGTCCCCAGGCATCAGCACCGGTCCGCGCAAGATCTGCCGCAAGGTCTTCCTCGGCCGCACTCATCTGCTTTTTCTGCCAGAAAAGAGCGTCCTCAAGGTAAAAGGAATACGGGGCAATTTCCGGGTTTCCGGAAGCAGCCTCGCGCACCTCGTCTTCGTGTGCCGAAAGCGCGTTTAAAAAAAGGACCTCTGCGCGCGCGAACGGCACGCACATTTCTTCAATTGCGTTTATTTCGTTCATCGCGCGCTTGTCGGCGGTATTGGTCGAATAGATCGCATAGCAATACGACGACAGGGTGCGCGAATACAGGTCGGCTTCATTCAAAAGCGCGAGCGCATCCTGCAGCCAGACAGAAAAATCCGGCACAGCGGCACGGACTTCGCACGCACGGCCTTCGCAAGCACAGCCTTCGCTAGCCTGGCCTTCGGACGCACGGCCTATACCGGCTTTTTCCATGTGCGCCGGAACTTCGCGCGCAAGAGCCGAAAGCCGGCTCTTTGCAGAGCGGTATTCAGATGAATCAAAGCCCGGAAACACTGAATCGAGGTTCCACCTCGGCGCCCGGCCGGAATTGTTGCCCGATGCCGTCGTTGGGTCAGACATTGGCGTTCGCTTCCTTTTTGCGCCGCATGCGGAACGCTTCCAGGCACTCGCGCACCAGAATAAGCACCGAAAGGCCGCGATATTCGGCTTCTTCCATTATTATCTGCGCATTTTCCTCGACCTTGTCCGGCTTCGTGTCCAGCACGCGCACGTGGGCAGGGTCGACACCAAGCCCGACGACGATTTTTTCCAGCTGGCTGGAAGGCAGCATGGTCGGCTGACAGCCGGTCATCGCGACGATCGAGTTGTCAAGAATGATAACCGTCATCGGAGTTTTGGTCGAAACGGCGTCCACTATGCCGGTCAGGCCGGAATGGAGAAAGGTCGAATCCCCAATCACGCCGAAGGAGTATTTGACGCCGGCTTCGGCCGCACCGCGCGCCATGCCGATGGAAGCGCCCATACAGACAATAGTTTCGACAGCACGCAGAGGCGACGCCGCGCCGAGTGCATAGCACCCAATGTCGGCGCACACGGCCGTTGAAACAGCGCCTTCTTTTGCGTTGAGCCGCTCGACCGCCAGATTAAGCGAGCTATAGGAATCGTGGTGCGGGCAGCCCTTGCACAGCTGCGGAGGCCGGCCGGAAAGAGACGGCAGTTCGAGCCCGTCGAGTGCGCTCTCGCGCGGCGCAAGGCCGAGCGCGGCGCGGACAATATCCGGATTGAGCTCGCCGACGCGGGGAAGAGCTCCGGAGAGCTTGCCCGTAATCGTGTTTTTGCCCGGAACGAGGCCTTTCAGCTGCCGTTCGATAAAGGGCATGCCTTCCTCGATAACCAGAACCGTTTCGGCGCTGTCGGCAATCTGCCGGATAAGAGACGCCGGAAGCGGCATACCGGAAATATGCAGGCGCGACGGAAGCCCCGCCTCCCCGCAAGACGCTTCGTAGTCGGCACGGTTTTCTTCAAAGTAGTTCCGGCCAAGACCGCTCGTGATAATCGCAAGATCTGTGCGCTTCGGATTCAAAACGAGCTTGTTGCGCGGATTCGCGTTCGCCCAGGACTGAAGATCCGACTGTTTTTCGATCATCTTGCGGTAGTTTTTCATTGCAAGGGCGGGCAGCAGCATCCAGTCTTGAGGCACCCCTTTCGCTGATACGTTTTCAGACCTGCGCTGATCCTGAACCCGTACGATGGCTCTCGAATGGGCAAGGCGCGTGACCATCCGCATAATGACCGGAACATGGTGGCGCTCGGAAACCTCGAAGGCTTCGCCCATCATTTCGTAGGCTTCCTGCTGGTTTGTCGGCTCGAACAGGGGCACCATCGCAAAGTCTGCGTAATACCGCGTGTCCTGCTCGCCCTGGCTCGAATGCATCTGGGGGTCGTCGGCGACGATGCACACAAGGCCTCCCTTAATCTGCAGGAGGGACGAGTTCATGAACGGATCGGCGGCAACATTGAGTCCGACGTGCTTCATGGTTACAATGGCGCGCTTGCCGGCAAACGAGACGCCGAGCGCTGTTTCGTAGGCGGTTTTTTCGTTGGCGCACCACTGGGCAACAGGCCCGCCCGTTTTTTCGTAATTATTGACCAGATATTCCAGAATTTCAGTTGACGGGGTGCCCGGATACCCAAAGCAGCCCGAAACGCCCGCATGGAGCGCACCGACGGCGATCGCTTCGTCGCCGAGAAGAACCAGTTCTTTCATTGCATGTCCTTACAAATAAATGTGTGAGGCTCTTTCAAAACTCGGAAAGTTTTGAAAGAGCAACCTTAGATATACATGGAGAAAAATCACAAGTCTTTATAATAGAAAGACTTGTGATTTTTCTCCAAAAGCCGATTTCAAAAGTAACCGACTTTTGAAATCGGCTCGTGTGTCTATGGTATCAAAAAAGCTCATTCCCCGAAAGCAGTCTGCAGTATTTCCGGCTTGATTTTCGGGGTGACTGCGCTGACAAGCGGAACAACGATAAACGGAACGATCATGGCGATGCTCGACGCGAGCGGCGAATTGGCCGGTCCAAGGACAAAAAAGAGAATAATCGCCGTCGAACCGCCTGCAAAAAAGCCCGCGTACGCTCCGGCCTTGGTAACGCCCTTCCAGAAAATGCCCAGAATGTACGGCGCCATAAACGCACCGGAAAGAACGCCCCAGGAAAGAGACATGAGCGTTACGATAAATCCGACCTGCATCCTGGAGATTGCGTACGAGCACAGAATAAACACACCGGACAGTATCCGGATGGTCAAAAGAGACTGTTTTTCGCTCACTTCGGGATGGAGATATCCTTTATACAAGTCGATCGTGATTGCAGACGAGGACACCAGAATGATCGAGGCAAGAGTAGACATCGAGGCTGAAAGGACCAGCAGCAAGATAATTGCGAGCAAAATCTCGGGGAGGTGGGCGGTAAGTAAAGTCGGGACGATCAGGTCGTAATTCACCTGACCGTTCGCAAGGTGCGGAACCGTCTCCGGGGTAAAAAAAACGTGGCTTAAAGCCCCGGTAGCGTATGCGCACACCCCGATGACAAGGGCAAAAAGCGTCGTAATGACTGCTGCCTTGCCGATAACCCGCTCGTCCTTGATCGCATAGAATTTCTGCACCATTTGCGGGAGCCCCCAGGTACCGAAGCTCGTCATAAAAATGAGCGACCCGACGGTCAGGAGGGACGGCCGCGCGGCTTCCGGTATATGCTCCGGATACGCTGAAGCGACGGCGGTAACCGCCGCAACGGGGCCGCCGGCTTTTGCCGTGAGTACGACAAGCATGGCGATCGCTCCGGCGAGCATGATAAAACCCTGTATGAAGTCGGTCATGGTAACGGCAAAGTAGCCGCCAAGCACCAGGTAAATGCCGGTAATGCCGATCAGTACGATGAGGGCAAAGTCGTAGGAAATGCCGAACGTGGATTCAAACAGATGGCCGAGCCCCTTGAATACCGAGGCGGAGTACGGCAGGAGAAAGACAAAAATCAGCACGGCCGAAATCATTTTGAGGTGGTCGGAACCGTACCGGGCTTCCAGAAATTCGGGCATGGTCATGACGTTCAGGTTTTGCGTCATGCGCCGGGTGCGTTTGCCGAGCACCAGCCAGGCGAGCAGGGCGCCCAGAATTGCATTACCGATTCCGATCCAGATGGCGCCCAGGCCCAGGTTCCAACCCTGATTGCCGGCGAAACCGATGAAGATGACGGCCGAAAAGTAGGTAGTACCGTACGCGAAGGCGCTCATCCACGGACCGAGCGAGCGGCCGCCCAGAAAGAAATCGTTTACAGTGGAAGTTTTCTTCATTCCCCAGACACCGACGGAAACCATAACGGTCAAAAACACAAGCAACAAGACCAGACTGTACATATCGCGTTCCCCTTTTCACCAGTATATCGTGAAACAGAAAAAACCGAAACCGGTACATGCAGTCCTGCTGCGGAACCTGTGGTATATATGAAGAACAGCTGCAAGGTCAAAGCCCGAAGCAACCGGCTTCGGGCTTTGACCGCCTTTCCCGGACATTGAAAAACGTCAGCTTTTCAATGTCTACCTTAATGTCGCGCAGTTTTGCAAACCGGTTGGTGTAGCAAAACTGCAAGGTCAA